>Ga0114922_10001777_pt1 | contig 20457 bp, 25 predicted proteins | sample AartaG_FD_100975 | JGI IMG/M metagenome (GOLD analysis project Ga0114922, IMG submission 100975) | Deep subsurface microbial communities from Aarhus Bay to uncover new lineages of life (NeLLi) - Aarhus_00045 metaG | ecosystem: Environmental > Aquatic > Marine > Oceanic > Sediment | place...
GATGAGCAAGAGCCTCGGCAACATCATTGACATGAATGACTACATGGCGAAGAACGGCGCCGAGGTGTTGCGCCTGTGGGTGGCGATGACCGACTACCGCGACGACGTGCGGGTCAGCGAAGAGATCCTCAAGCGCAACGCCGAGGCCTACCGCAAGTTCCGCAACACCTGCCGGTTCCTGCTCGGCAACTTGTTCGACTACGACGCGGACCACGACGCGATGCCGGCGGAACAGATGGAAGAAATAGATCGCTACGCTGTGGCGATGTTCGAGCGGCTGCGCAAGCGGATCATGCGCGCTTACGAAAATTACGAGTTCCACACCGTCTACCATGCGATCAACGGATTCGTGACGGTCGATCTCAGCGCCTTCTACCTCGACATATTGAAGGACTATCTCTACTGCGAGCTGCCTGACGATCGCAAGCGCCGCAGCGCACAGACGGCATTCTTCACGATTCTCGACGGCCTCGTACGGTTGGCGGCGCCGATCATCAGTTTCACCACCGACGAGATCTGGGCTCACATGCCGTCGTGGGAGGGCAAGGAGTCCAGCGTGCACGTTGCCGCCTTCCCAGAGGCGATCGATGCAGAAGACGGCGATCTGCTCGAACGCTGGGAGAAGCTTCGCGACCTTCGGGAGCTTGTTCTCAAGGCGTTGGAGGAGGCGCGCGACGCCAAGATAATCGGCCAGAGCCTCGAAGCCCACGTGGTGCTGACGGTTCCGGAGAAGATGCGAGGGCTTGTCGAGCGCTACGGCGATTTCCTGACGCAGCTGTTCATAGTTTCCAAGGTGAGCGTTGAGGAGGGGGACAAGCCGGCAGCCTGGATCGAGAAGGCCCCCGGCGAGAAATGCGACCGCTGCTGGGCGTGGTCGCCCGCGGTTGGTGACGACAAGGAATTCCCCACGGTGTGCGAGCGCTGCGCCGGGGTGCTGCACGGTCTGGAGAGCGGAGTCGAGTGATGAGCCCATGGCGCAAGAGGCTGATCTGGCTGGTGGTGCCGGTGCTGCTGATAGTTGCGGACCAGTGGACCAAGACGCTCGTGCGTGACAACATCGATCAGTACGACCGTGTCGAGGTGATCGAGGGCTTTTTCCGGATTAATCACGTGCAGAACAAGGGGGCCGCCTTCGGCTTGTTCGCCGACGTGGAGGACGGAAATCGGGAGTTGCTGCTGAGCACCCTTGGCGGGATAGCTCTGATGCTGGTCATTTTCTACTCGTTGAGGTTGTCGCCGAACGAGTGGCTTTCGCAACTCGGGCTGCACATGATTCTTGCGGGAGCGATCGGCAACCATATCGACCGATTGAACATCGGGTGGGTTACCGATTTCCTTGAGTTTTACTGGGACCAGTTCCGCTTTCCGGCGTTCAACGTCGCCGATTCCTGTATTGTGTTGGGGGTATGCCTGCTGCTGCTCGACACGTTCAGACCGCACCGCAAGCCAGAGGCCGAGCAGTCGGAAGAGGGCGAACGGGAGGGCGAAACGGGGGAAGAAGCGGTGCTTTCCATGGGAACTAACAAGGAGATAGCAGAAGATCGGGAGGGTTCTGATGTTTCGTGAGCTATTCACGATTGGGGGATTCACAGTCTATACCTATGGGTTGATGCTTGCCCTGGCCTTTTTCATCGGGATATTGCTCGCCTATTTCAGGGCCAAGAAGGTCGGCCTGCCTCCGATGATAATTATCGACACCGGCATCGTGGTGCTTATCGGCTCCGTTGTCGGCGCCAAGCTGTTCTACGTCATTGGGCATCTGCCGGAATACATCGAGAATCCCGGCCGCCTTGGCGACATTCTCCGCGCCGGCGGGGTTTTCCAGGGCGGGCTGATTGTGGCCGTGATCCTCTCGGTGACCTACCTCTATTGGAAAAAGCAGCCGGTCTGGCTTGTAGCGGACGTGGCGGCACCGAGCATCGCGATCGGCCAGGCAATCGGCCGCATTGGCTGCTTCTGCGCGGGTTGTTGCTACGGCAAGCCGGTTGATCAGCAGGAGCTTGCCTGGGCGGTTAATTTCCCTCCCGATGCGATCGCGCCGTCCGGAGTTTTCCGCCATCCCGTCCAGCTCTACGAAATGCTGCTGATGGTAGTTGTGTTTGCCCTGCTTGTGCTGTTGTGGCGGTTCAGGAAATTCGACGGGCAGGTCTTCTGGGCTTACGTGATTCTCTACTCGGTGGTCCGCGGAGGCATCGTGGAATGGTTCCGTGGCGATCACGGGCCGGTTTTCCTCGGCCTTTCGGGCCAGCAGCTCATCTCGGTATTCACGCTGATTGTTGGTATAGTCATTTACGTATATCTCAGCCGCCGGGGACGCGCAAAGGAAATCGCCTGAGCGAATCGGACGCGGCTGGGAGTGCCCGCGGGATGTCTGCAGGGAGAACTTCCATGACCGACTTGTCTGTTCCGGCCGGAGTTGCGGGCCGGAGCCGAGGCGATGTTGCTCGAGACAATTCCACGGCAGATCGACGGGGAGGAGCCTCCGGCGCTGGTTGCGGCGGCGATGTATGCAGCCGAGGTGATACTCTGCCCCACGTTCCGCAGCCTGAGCCACACGACCGCCAGAATGGCAGCCAGGGAACGGGGCGCGCGGATCGCCACGCTGCCGGGGATTACCGAGGACACAATGCTGCGCGCGATGAGCGCCGACTACCGTAAGATCGATGAGCTGAGCCGCCAGATAGCCGATCTGCTCACTGAGGCTGACGTAGCCCACCTTACCGCCACCGGAGGCACTGACCTGAGCTTCGGCCTTGGGGGGCGCGCCGGAAAGCCCGACACGGGCATTCTTCGCAACAGCGGCGATTTCGGCAATCTGCCGGCTGGTGAGGTTTATATAGCACCTCTGGAGGGGACGGCCGAGAGGGTGCTGGTGGTCGACGGTGCGATGGGCGACTCAAGGGTGCTGGTGGACGAGGTAATCGAGCTGGAAGTGCGGGAAGGTTACGCTGTGGGGATCCGCGGCGGGGAGGCTGCACTCCAGCTGGAGGCTTCGATCACCCCCTTCGGGAAGGAGGCGCGCAACATCGCCGAACTGGGAATCGGGACCAACGAGCGGGCGAAACTGGTCGGGAACATCCTGGAGGACGAGAAGGTCCTGGGGACCGTGCATATCGCGATCGGCAAGAACAGCGCTCTCGGGGGTGTGGTTGATGTGCCCCTGCATCTCAACGGCATCGTGAGGGAACCGACACTCGAAGTCGGCGGCGTGAGGGTGTTGGAAAAAGGCAGGCTGCTGATCGAATAGTGACTGCTTGATTATTCGGCGCGTTGGCGAAGATCGGTGCATGGGCCTGGTCGGCTCGGCGGAAGCGCCCGTGGGCGATGCCGCCTGATTCCTTGTAAAGCTTTACAAAAAAAGCCGTTTATGTTATTATTTTCTGCGTTAAAACGCTGTGCCGCTTGGTTTTATCTCGTTCATAAATCAATCGATTTGCAGCGGTAGACAGAGGGGTCCTGATGGATATTTCAACCATCCTCGGCTTTCTGGTCGGCTTCGGTCTGGTGCTCGGTTCAATCATACTCGGCAATGGTCTCGGTTTTTTCATCGATCCGATATCAATGATGATCGTCATGGGCGGAACCTTCGGCGCCACCCTGGTTGCATTTCCCGTGGCTGATGTCCAGAAGTTGATATCAGCCTTGAGCAAGGCATTCTTCCACAAGGCTGAGACGTTAAAGGAGCTGGTTCCGCGGATGGTCGAGTTCGCCAGGGTGGCGCGCCGCGACGGAGTGCTGGCCCTGGAGAACGTTGCAGGCGAGGCCTCGGATCCGTTCATGCATCAGGGGATCCAGCTGGTTGTCGACGGCACGGAGCCGGAGCTGACGCGTCAGATTATGGAGACGGAGCTGGAGAAGGTGGGCGAGCGGCATCGCATCGGCTCGGGCATTCTGGAGGCGATGGGGAACTTCTCCCCCGCGTTCGGTATGATCGGCACGCTTATCGGCCTGATCTTCATGCTGCAGAGCCTCGACGATCCCTCCTCCATCGGCCCTAAAATGTCTATCGCGCTGGTGACAACTTTTTATGGCGCGCTGCTTGCCAACCTCGTGTTCCTGCCGCTGGCCGAGAAGCTTAAGAAGCGATCCAGCGAGGAGTTGCTCTTCAAGGAGATGACGATGGCGGGTGTCCTCTCGATCCAGAGCGGGGACGTACCGCGCATTGTGGAGCAGAAACTTAACACCTTCCTACCGCCTGGGGAGAGAGCGTCGCAGTTCTAACGAGCCATGGTTGGAAACAACGAATCGAAGCCGATTATCATCAAGCAGCGCCCGAAGCTGCCCGTTCATGTCTCTCTTTTCACCAGCCTCTCAATCATTATCCTGGCTTTCTTCATCCTGCTGACTGCCTATTCGAGCTTCGACGTGGAGCGGGTTAAAATGGCGCTTACCTCGGTGCAGCTGGAGTTCGTGGGCATCTTCGAGAAGGCTGCGAGAATGTTCAGCGTCTTCGAGTCGGGAAGCACGGGTCAGGACCTGACCGCAGAGGCGTCCAAGCCGGGTAACGAGCTGCTGTACGAGGTCGTAACGTCACATTACGAGGAGTTTCTCGCCCTTCAGCGCTATGCGCGCCAGGTGGGGCTGGAGGGTAACATCGGGATCGTTGTTACGCCTCGCGGATTGGTCGTGACCCTGGGTGAAGAGCTTTCTTTTGCTTCCGGAGATGACCAGCTCACGCCTCAGGGCCAACGTTTTCTCGACCGCCTGGTGGCGATAGTCGGGCCCTTTCGCAACGAGCTTGCAATCGAGGGTCACAGCGACACCAGCCAGCTCCCGGCCGGGGGAACGTGGCTCAACAACTGGGAGCTCTCGCAGGCGCGCGCGATGAGCGTGCTCAGATATCTGAATTCTCGAGGAGTCAGCATGGGCAGACTGTCTGCCAGCGGCGCCGGGGAGTACCGTCCTTTGGTCGCAAACGACACACCCGAAAACATGACGCTCAACCGGCGCGTGGAAGTGATAATTAAGCACCCGCGGCTCGACCGCTCGGGCGAGATGAGGTGAGGGGTGGCGCGTAGAGTCATAATTAAGGAAGAAGGAGCACCGTCAGGCAACTGGATGGTGACCTTCTCCGACATGTGCACGCTGCTGCTCACCTTCTTCGTGCTGCTATTCTCGATGTCGAGCATCTCCAGCGAGCGCTTCCAGGAGTTCTTCCGCTCGTTCTCGGGCGATGGACTCGGCCTGATGATGGAAGGTGACATGGTTCACTCCAGCGATTTCGTTTTCGATCCCCTTCCCGAGGTCGCGAAGAACCCTACGCGAGCGGCACTGGTCGACTTATCGAGCAGCGTTGAGGAAGGCCTGGGTTCGGGCAGCGTGGCCGACGCGGTCGAGTTTTACGTCGAGGACTCCCCCGATGGCGCGATCTCGATAGTTCTGGCCGAGAAGGTACTCTTCCGGGAGGGGAGCGCCGAGTTGACTGCCGAGTCCGGTGAGTTCCTCGAGCTGTTGAGGAATTTCCTGGCGAGAGTGCTGGAGGTGTCTGACAGGCGCGTGATTATCGAAGGTCACACCGATAACTCGCTTCCGCCGCGCGATGCCTATATACTCAGCGCACGGCGAGCAGTGGCCGTGCTTGATTTCCTTTTGTCGGAAACGGAAGAGCGGGGTGCCTGGCTTCCGCCGGAGAGGTTTATGGTAGCCGGTTACGGTTCGACCCGGCCCAAGGTTCCGAACGACACGCCGGAAAACCAGGCAGCGAACAGGCGCGTGCGAGTATTCCTGGAGCCGCCGGATGCGTCGATCTTTTCAAATGTTATACAATGAGGCTTAGCGATGGTTGATGATGCGGAAAACGCTCAGGCAGCTGAAACTGATGCGGAGCATGCGTCCGCGGAGAAGAAAGGCGGCGGCCTCATAAAGATAATCATAGTGCTTGTAGTGGTCGGCGTGGCCGTGGTGGCGGGTTGGCTAGTCGCGCAGATGATCCTGACGCCGCCTGTGGAGGACGTAGGGGAAGAGGCCACCCCGGTAGAAGAGGTCAGCGAATCCTTGGGGGATATCTACGATCCGGAGAATCCGCCCGGTGTTCTCGAGTTCTCCGATCCGTTCCTGATCCGCCTGCGCAAGCCGCCGGGGCTGATGCATGGCGATGTGTATCTGAAAATGAGCCTGACTCTGGAGGTGGCAAGCGAGGAGATCAAGACGGAGATGGAAGCCAATCAGGCGGTGATGTCCCGCATCAGCGACACGATAATCACCTTCATGGCCAGCAAGTTTCCCGAGGAGATCGAGACCCTCGCCTGGGGCAAGTTGAAGGATGACCTCCAGACGATGATCAACACCCAGTTCCCGGAAGCATACTATGTGACGCGGGTTAATTTCAGGGAATTCGTAGTGCAGTCGAGGTAGTGAATGGCGACGGAATCGGAAAGCGAGACTCCGAAGAAGCAGTTTCACCTGGGCGAGCTGCAGGACTTTGCCGACATCCCCTACGAGGTCACGATCCTCATCGGCAAGACGACGATGACGATCAACGATCTGCTGCGGCTCGACCGCGGGGCGATTATTGAGTTATCCAAGAGCGCGGGCGAGAGCTTCGATGTGCTCGCCAACGGGAAGCTTGTCGCGCGCGGAGATGTCACGGTGATAGACGACCGTTTCGCCATCCGCATAACGGATATCGTGGAGCCCGGGAGGAGGGAGAGGTGAGCTGCTGCCGACCGGCCTTCCTGATAGCCGTGATAAATGCTCTCGCTCACGCCGGTCAGCAGACAGATGGCCAGGACGGCCAGGCGGCCAAGCCTTTGGCAACCAATGATTTCGATATCTGGCCTTACGTAATCAACCTGGTTGTGGCTCTGGCAATAGTCATCGCCCTCATTCTACTAATCACCTGGTTGCTGAAGTTGACAATCGGCAGAAGATTTTCTTTCGGGAGCTCGGGGCTGCTGCAGGTGGTGGCGTCGGTGCCGCTCGGCGACCGCCGGTTCATTTCTGTGATAAGGGTTGGGGAGCGCTATTACCTGATCGGTATCAGCTCGGGAGAGATTTCCCTGCTTTCCACTCTTGATGCCGACGAGATAAAGCCGTATATCGAGAAGAGCGGAATCACTACGGAGGGCGGATTCGCCCGGTTGCTCCAACGGTTTAGGGGCGAAAAGCCGGGCGATAAGGAAGGTCAGCAGTCTTGAGCGGGAGGAACAATTGAAGCCGCTTCTGCAGGCCGACGGCAACCTGATCATCAGGCGACTTGGCCGCCGCAGCATAGTCTTCCTCGCTCTGCTGGCCGCCTACCTCGTTCTCTGCCTGCCGGGCGCACTCGCCGGCGGAGCGCCGCCCCAGGAACAACAGGGGATTCCCGACATCAACATCACGCTGGGCGAGGGCACCGAAGCCACCGATATCAGCCTGCCGCTGCAGCTCCTGATGCTGCTGACCGTGCTGTCGGTGCTGCCGTCGATTCTGATAATGCTCACCAGCTTCACCCGCATCGTCATCGTCTTTCACTTCCTGCGCCAGGCGATGGGCACGCAGACCGTGCCGCCGAACCAGGTGCTGATCGGCATGGCGCTGTTTCTGACGATGATGATCATGTGGCCGGTGGGTCAGGACATCTGGAATGATGCGATTGTGCCTTACAACGAAAGCGGGATCGGCGCCTTCGAGGCTGTTCAGGCAGCGGAGAGCCATATACGCAACTTTATGATGAAATTCATCCGCGAGAAGGATCTTAACCTGTTCATGGAAATCAGCGGGGTGCAGGCCACGACATTCGAGGAGGTGCCGACGTATGTAGTGGTGCCCTCCTTCATGCTCAGCGAAGTCAAGACGGCGTTCGAGATCGGCTTCCTGATCTTCCTGCCCTTTCTGGTGATCGATATGGTTGTCGCCTCGGTGCTGCTGTCGATGGGTATGATCATGCTGCCGCCGATCCTGATATCGATGCCGTTCAAGCTGCTGGTCTTTGTGCTGGTTGACGGCTGGTACCTGGTGATCGGCTCGCTTGTGCGCAGCTTTACTATGGGTTAGCGATGTCACAAGAACTGGTAATGGGAGTGGCCACGGAGGCGATCAGGGTGCTTCTGCTTGTGGCGGCGCCGATGCTGATCGCAGGGCTGGTGGTCGGTGTGCTGATCAGTATCTTCCAGACCGCGACTTCAATCCAGGATCAGACGCTGACATTCATCCCCAAGATCGTGGCGGTGCTCGTGGTGCTGCTGATCGCGCTGCCCTGGATGATGCAGTTGATGACTGACTTCACGGCTCGATTATTCTCTCAACTCCACCTATACGTGCGCTAGCGATGAGCCTGGCTGTCTCCATCCAGCAGATTCAGGGTTTCATCCTGATCCTGTTCCGGGTGGCAGGGATAATCGCCTTCGCGCCGATCTTCAGCGCGTCGTCCATACCTCCGATCATCAAGATTTCGCTGACGATTGCCGCCGCGGTGCTTTTTTTCCCGGCGGTCATCGCGATCATCCCGCCGATTCCCAACGATACTCCGACGCTGGTGCTGGCCATCGGCGGGGAATTGCTGATCGGCATCGCCATCGGCCTGGTGGGCAGAACCATCTCCTCGGCGGTCCAGTTCGCCGGCGAGCTGATCGGATTCCACATGGGCATGCGCATCGCTAATGTTTTCGATCCCTCCGCCGAGATCACCGTCTCGCTACTTGGGGCTTTCTACAACTTGGTGACGCTTCTGCTGCTGCTGAGCATGAATTTTCACATCATTCTCATGGGGGTCATCCGCCAGAGCTACGTGGCGATCGCGCCTCTGGGCATGAATCTAAGGCTGGAAGCCGCCGACGTTTTCCTCAGGCTGGGCTCGAACATCTTTCTGTTCGCCCTCCAGGTGGTCGCGCCTGTGCTGGCGGCGATCTTCTTCATCGAGGTCATCATAGCGGTGCTGGCCAAGACCGCCAGGCAGTTCAACATGCTGATGCTGCAATTCCCGCTAAAGATCCTGCTCGGCATGATGGTGCTGGCCGTGGCGTTCCGCGCGATGCCCCGGGGTGTAGAATACATGTTGGGCAAGGTTCTGGGCGAAATCAGCCGTCTGTTGAATTTTTTCGGGTAGAGCAAATTGGGCACTGAAGACAAAGCCGAAAAGACGATACCCGCGACTCCTCGCAAGAGGCGGAAATCTCGGGAAGAGGGCAAGCTGCCGCGCAGCAGGGAATTTCCCAACATCATGACCTTCGCCGTTGCGCTGCTGATTATTTTTCTGTTTGGCGGGCTGGGAACAGTTGCGCTGGGCAGGCTCGCCTCGAGGCTGCTGGCCGCGGCCGGCACGACTCAGATCTCTGAAGCCTCGGTAACGACGCTATTCTGGGAAATAGCCGGAAGCCTGGCGTTGATAGTGGGGCCGCTGTTTCTGGCCTTGCTCATCACCTCGATATTCGCCTCGACGTGGATGCAGGGCGGCTGGAATATATCTTTCAAGCCGTTCGAGTTCAAGCCCAACAAGTTCAATCCGGTCGAGGGCCTGAAGCGGATGCTGATGAGCCCATCGGCCGCGGTTAATTTCCTGCGTACGCTGCTGATCGTTCTGATAGTCGTTTGGATGACGTGGGATACGCTGATGGCGGAGCTTCCGCACCTTCCGGGGTTGATGATGGCGCCGTTGCCGCAGGCTGTCGAGTATGCGGCCAATTTCATCTTCGTGGCGTTGTTCAAGATCCTGTTGCTGTTCATCATCGTGGCGATAATAGATCTCGCCTGGACGCAACACCGCTTCTCAAAGGACCTCAAGATGACGCGCCGGGAGGTGAAGGACGAGATGAAGATGACCGAGGGCGATCCGATGATCAAGCGCCGGATCAGGACCCTCCAGTACCAGATGGCTCGCCGCCGGATGATGGCCGAGGTTCCTCGCGCCGACGTTGTGATAACCAATCCGACTCACTTTGCTGTGGCGTTGGCCTACAATGCTGAGGCAAAGCCTGCCCCAGAGGTGATCGCCAGGGGAAGGGGTCATCTGGCTGAGCGCATCAGGGAAATCGCGGAGGAGAACAAGGTTCCTCTGGTCGAGAATCAGGCTTTGGCTCAAGCCCTTTACCGCACCTGCGAGGTCGGCGATCTTGTCCCGCCCGATCTCTACAAGGCGGTCGCAGAGGTGCTGGCCTACGTCTACAAACTTCGCAACAAGGTCCCCGCATGAGGCCCCTCGAGGGACTCGCAAATCACGCCCCATAGAGTCGTTTTGAGAGCCTTCACAGAGATGTAAGAAGGGGAAAAATCTGTTATAATGAAGTACTTGCAGGTACCCCGTAGTTTCAGCGAAATCGGCCGCAACGGGAAAAAAAGATGCGGGTAAAGAAGTATACGGCTTCGACGATCAAGGATGCGTTGGCGCAGATTCGCCGCGAGATGGGTGAGAACGCTTTGATAATATCCACCCGGGAGATGAGCGGCCGGTTGGGGCGCCGGTTCGTGGAGGTCACCGCCGCCGCCGACGATGCCCCACCAGTGAAGAGGGCCGAGAGGACGGAGAAGGCGGAGAGGGCTTACACCGCCGGCGATATCGAGGAACAGATCGTCAAGAACCGGATGCTTCTCAGCCAGAGCATCGAGCCTTTGAAGCAGGAGTTGTTTGCCATCCGTTCGCTTGTCGACGAGATGCGCCGCAACCATGTGAGCTCCGACATCGAACCGCTGCGCGAGGAGATGCGCGATCTGAAGCGTATGTTCAACGTGCTCTCTCGCCGCGCGGGCCTGACCGAGGAACTTGATTTCGACGAGACCCTGCTGCACCTTTACCGCGACCTGGTGGGCAACGAACTGGAGGAAAGCATCAGCTACAACCTGATTGAGGCGTTGAACGGCCTTCTGCAGGAGGAGGAGCGGGCAGATATATCCCTTGCCCGGGAGCGCCTGGTGGGGCTAATTACTGACGTCATGCCAGCCGGCAAGCCGATCGCCCTCAACGGCGGCCGCCCCTCGGTGCTTGCCTTCATCGGTCCGACCGGGGTGGGCAAGACAACCACCATCGCCAAGCTCGCCGCCCGCTGCAGCCTTCAGATGAAGCGAAAGGTGTGCCTGATTACCATCGATACATACAGGATCGCCGCGGTCGAGCAGCTCAAGACTTACGCGCGCATCATGAACATACCGCTGTTTGTCAGTTACAGCCCCGAGGAGATGCGCAAGGCGATCGCCGACAACCACGACGCATCGCTCATCCTGATCGACACGGCCGGCCGCAGCCAGGCGGACGACGAGCAGGTAAAGGACCTCAAGTCTTACTTTGCCGACGATCCCGAGGTCGAGGTAATGCTCGTGCTTTCGGCGACCACGAAGAACCGGGATCTGTGTGAGATCACCGACCGCTTCTGCCCTATCGGCCCTAAAAAGCTGTTATTCACCAAGCTCGATGAGACGACGACGTACGGGCCGGTGGTCAACGAGACGGTGCGGACCAAGCTACCGATAGCCTACTTCACCACGGGCCAGAACGTGCCCGACGACATCGAGGCCGCCAACCCAACCAAGCTGGCCAGAATGCTTCTGGGATCGGCCTGATGAGCGCGAGGGATTTATGAGCATCGTGGACCAGGCATCGCGGCTCCGTCAGATGGTGGAGCAGGAGTCGACTCGGGAAGCCGGCGGCTTGGGCCGGGCGGTTTCGATCGCCATCACCGGTGGCAAAGGCGGGGTGGGCAAGACCAACGTAACAGCGAATCTCGCGATAGCGCTTTCTCTGCTTGGCAGGCGGGTGGCGGTGATCGACGCCGATTACGCCCTGGCCAACATCGACGTGCTGCTCGGGTTCAGCCCGCGCTTCACGATCGAGCACGTTCTCAGCGGCGAGCGCGGTATCGGCGAAATCATCGTGGAGGGACCTGGGGGGATCAAGGTAGTGCCCGCCGCTTCGGGGATGCAGGATCTCGCTCAGTTGTCGTCGGAGCAGCAGAACAAGCTGTTCAACGCGCTGCAGGTGATGGAGAAGCATTTCCAGCACCTGTTGATCGACACGGCGGCCGGTATCTCCGACAACGTGATCAACATCCTGCGCTCCGCCACTTATGTGATCGTGATAACCAACCCCGAGCCGCCTGCGTTCGTCGATTCATATGCGCTGATCAAGCATCTGCTCAGCGAGCAGCGTAATGCGCGCGTAAAGCTGGTGGTGAACTCGGTGCGGGACGAGGAGGAGGCGCTGGGCGTTTACGAGAGAATCTCCACGACGCTGCATCGCTTCCAGCGTGTGAAGATAGAGTATTTCGGGTATGTGATGGAAGATGACAGCGTTCGCAAAGCGGTACGCCGCCAGCGCCCATTTATCATTCAGTATCCGAACAGCCCCGCGAGCCGCTGCGTCTCCGCGCTGGCGCGCAAGCTGGTTTCAAGTTCCGGCGTCTCCAGCAAGTCTCCGAGCTTTTGGGAGCGTTTGATGAATGTGCTGGGCGGCTCCGCCGCCGGTTGAGGTGTGGGTAGTTGTTGGGCGAGCAATATCTCGAGCAGCAACGCGAGCAGCAGATCGTCAACTATCTGCCGCTGGTCAAGTACATCGCGATGCGCATCCTCAACCGCCTGCCCAGCCACGTCGAGCTCGATGACCTGATCAACTATGGTATCATCGGGTTAATGGATGCCGTCGATAAGTTCGACAAGAGCCGCGGCGTCAAGTTCAAGACTTACGCCGAGCTTCGCATCCGGGGTGCGATTCTCGACGGGTTGCGCGAGCTCGACTGGGTTCCGCGCTCTTATAGGCGGCGGCAGCGCGAGCTTGAGCGGGCTTATAGAAAGCTGGAGAGCGAGCTGGGACGCAGCGCGACCGACGAGGAGGTTGCGACCGAGCTGCAGATCGGCTTGAAGGCGTTCCATTCGCTGCTTGACAATTTGCGTGGGATTCAGATCGGTTCGATGGACGCGGTCACCAAGGATGGCGAAGAGAATCTGGTAGAATATATACCGGATCGCAAGGAAAACTCGCCTTCTTTCATCATGGAGAAGCTTGAGCTGCAGAGGCTGCTGGCCTCGGGCATCGACAAGCTGCCCGAGAAAGAGAGGCTTGTGTTGAGCCTGTATTATTACGAGGGCCTGACGATGAAGGAGGTCGGCGCGGTGCTGGGGATAACCGAGTCACGCGTAAGCCAGTTGCACTCGAAGGCTGTGCTGAGGCTGCGGGGCCGGATGGAGGCCGATTTGAGCGGGAAGTAGAGCCATGGCAAAGATATTAACGCAGGAAGAAGTTGATGCCTTATTGGAGGCTGTAGCCGACGGCGATGAAGGTGCGCTGCCGGAAGTCGAGGAGGACGTCCACGCTCCCGAGCGGGCAGCGCCGTCGAGAAAATTCATCATTTACAACTTCCGCCGCCCGGAGCGCATCAGTAAGGAGCAGCTGCGCTCGCTGCACTTCATGCACGACCGCTTTGCCCGCAACTTCAGCGCCTCGCTGTCTGCCTACCTCCGCACGATAACTGAGGTGAACCTGGTCAGCGTCGAGCAGCTTTCGTATGCCGAGTTCCTGCTCTCGCTACCCGATCCCACGTCGTTCAATGCGATCAGCATGAAGCCGCTGGAGGGCAATGCCGCGCTGGAGCTGAGCCCGTCACTGGCTTTTCCGATGATTGACAAGCTGCTTGGCGGCCCCGGCATGCCCCTGGAGATTGACCGCAGCATAACGGAGATCGAGCAGAACATCATCGAAGGGGTGATCAAGCTGGCGCTGGAAGACCTGATGGATATCTGGCTCCAGACGATCGAGGTGGAGATGAAGGTGGAGGCGCGTGAGACGAGCCCCCAGCTTGTGCAGATCGTGGCGCCAAACGAGGTGGTGGTGCTGGTGGTGTTTGAAGTCAAGATCGGCGAAGTCTCGGGATTGATGAACTTCTGCGTGCCGACATCGCTAATCGAGCCGATCACCGGCAAGTTCGACCAAGAGTACTCCTCCGGAGGGCCTCGCAGCATTGATCCCGACGACATTATTCGCATGAAGCACCACCTGCTGGATGCGAAGCAGGATGTCAGCGCCGAGATCCCCGGCACGATGGTCAGCGTCAACGATCTGGTGAACCTCAGGAGGGGTGATCTTCTGATCCTGGAGTACGATCAAAAGAGCAATGCTTCTCTCTCAGTCAACGGGATACCCAAGCTTACCGGAGCGGTCGTGAACAAGGCCGGCCAGCGCTGCTTCGTGGTTAAGGAGAGGATCTCCGGCTCCGAGCGCGGCGAATAGCCCGCGGCGCGGGGAGGTTTAGATGGAAGATAAAGACAAAGAGTTGCTGACGGAGGTAGGTGGGCTGTTTCAGGAGAGCACGTCATCGGTGCTGCCGATGCTTCTACCGAAAGAGGTGGAGGTCGCCGTCGACGAGATCGAAGAGTGGTCTCCGATCGCCTATCCCGAGTCGATGGTTCTGATCACAACAACCTTTACGGAAGGGCCCAGCGGGTCGATGTACTTCGTGATAGCGGCAAAGCTGGTCAGCATATTAGTGGACATGATGCTCGGGGGCGAGGGCGCGGACGATCGTCCGATGAACGAGGAGTCGAAGGATGCCCTTAAAGAGGTGATCAACCAGTTACTCGGCGTTTCGGCAACCGGAATGAGGGAGCGTTACGAGGGCCCGGTGGGCTTCTCGCAGGTAGAGGTCCACGCACTTGAGCCCAATATCGATCTCAACCTCCTGCTTGGCGACGAGAAGCAGTTGCGCGTGGCCATGTCGCTGAAGTTCGGCGGCGAGGAAGCCGGTACGTTGGCGCTCTGCATTCCCGAGGAGACCTTTTCCTCGCTGAGGGAGGATCTGGTGGAGGCTGAGGCCGGCGCGTTCGAGGCGGCCCCCGCTGCCGTCGCAGTGGAGGAGGATCCAGTGGCGGCGGCGATGGCCGAGACGGCCGCCAAGGCTGAGCAGGAGGCTCAAAAGGCTGCTGCCCAGCAGCCTGAAGCCGCGGAAGCGGAGGCGGGGCCTGGCAATGTCGGGCTGATTCTCGATCTTGAGTTGCCGATAGTAATCAGGCTGGGCAAGGCGGAGATGACCCTCCAGGAGATCGTCAGGCTTGGGCCGGGATCGATAATCGAGCTCAACAAGTCGGTGGACGAGCCGGTGGAACTGCTGGTGAACAATAAAATGATCGCGTCGGGCGAGGTGGTTGTTGTGGAGGGTAATTTCGCCTTTCGCGTGACGGAAGTGCAAAGTAAGTCGGACCGAATTCAATCTCTCGGTTAGTCTTGTAATCCAGGGCGCAATCGCCTTGTTAGCCTTGAGATCTTCAGAAATCTGAGGGGATGGGATGAGCCAGGACGAGCTGGAAACGCTGATTGCGCGCGTGGGCGATTTGCCCGCGATGCCGATTGTCGCGGTCAGGATCATGGGCATGATCGGTGACCCCTCGACGTCTGCGAACCAGCTGCAGGATATGATCTCGCGCGACCAGGCTCTCACAGTGAAGGTGCTGAAGATTGCCAACTCCGCCATGTTCGGGGTCTCCCGCGACATCACAACGCTTTCCCATGCCATCGTGATTCTGGGATTCTCGACGATCAGGTCGATAGTGCTGGCGGCGTCGTCGAAGTCGATCTACTCCAGGGGGCCGAGCACGCAGATGTTCAGCACCAAGCTGTTGTGGGAGCATTCGCTCGCGAGCGCAGTGATCGCCCGCAGGAGCGCGGAGATACTGGGCGTGGCAGACGTTGAGAAGGCTTTTATCGCCGCGCTGCTGCATGACCTCGGCAAGAGTGTTCTCAACGTGAATTTCAGTCAGCAATACCAGACCATCATCGAAGAGGTCTATAATACAGGTAGCGACTTCATTCCGTACGAGCAGGAAGTCCTCGGCTTCGACCACACACAGGTGGGGGCGTTGGTGCTGCACAAATGGAATTTCTCTCCGGAGCTTGAAGAGGCTGTGCTGCATCACCACACGCCTTTTTACGCCGAGCACAACCAGTACCTCACGGCGGTGGTGTCTTTCGCCAACGCTATGTCCAATAAGCTGGGTATCGGTCCGATAAGGAGGCCGGCCCAGGAACTGAAAGAGACGGAGGCTGTCGAGATTCTGGAGCTTGGCGGGGACAAGCTGGATGAGATGGTTCAGTACGTCTCGGACCTGTTGGATGAGGACAGGGATATTTTCGAATTCTGAGCCGATGTCGCTTTCACGGGAGAAGCGATGGAAGAGGAACGCCTCAAGAAGGTCGACAAGTTCATCAGGGGGGTGCGGGACCTTTCCACGCTGCCCGAGGTGATCAAGAAGATCATCGAGCTTACCAGCGACCCCAACATCTCGATCGCCAAGGTCGAGGAGGCGATTTCCACCGACCCGGTGATCTCCACCCGGCTGCTGCGCATCGTCAACTCCGCGTATTATTCCTTCTTCCGCGAGATAAACTCGATCCGGCAGGCGATCGTGGTGCTTGGTCTGGATGCAACCAAGAATCTTGTTTATGGGACGTCGATCATCACCGCCTTCGGGCGGCACTCCAAGATCGAGCGCTTCCCCTTCGAGGGTTTCTGGCAGTTCTCCGTGGCCACGGGCAACATCAGCCGCACTCTCTCCTCCCTGCTCGATTACCAATTCTACCAGGAAGCCTTTCTGGCGGGGCTGGTGCACGACATCGGCAAGATAGTCCTGGCGAGTTACCGTCCTCTGCTCTTCGAGGAGGCGATCCACAATGCGCACGAGCGGGGGATACCTCTAAGCGAGGCGGAGGAAGAGGTTTTGGGTTTTACTCACACGGATGTCGGTCAGCGCCTAGCAGTGCGCTGGCGTCTGCCGCGCCTGCTCGAGGAGGTAATCGCCTTCAACGAGAATCCCAGGCAGGCCACCGAGTACGGCGAGGTGACGTGTGTTGTGCGGCTGGCGGCATTGCTCTGCCGCAAGCATGGTATCGGAATCAGCGGTGAGCCGGAGGTGGTTGTCGAGATGCGCTCCGACGAAGCCTGGCAGAAGCTGAGCGAGCACAACCATCTCCTGGAGACCCTCGATTTCGATCGCTTTTCCGCTTCTCTCGACGAGGAGGTTGAGAAGGTGGAAAGCTTCGTCAATGCGATGTTTGCCAGCTGATCGGTTCTAAATGCAGATCTTCCTGATTGTAATCTCCATGATACTGGCGGCGGGTTCCGCCGCGCTGGCGCTGGCGCTGTTGTGGCGCGTTCGCTCGCTGTCGGAGCGCCAGGAGGGTCTTTTACACGAGCTGGAGCAGATCGGCGCGGCGCAGCGCAGGGTGCTGGAGCAGTTTCACGGGCTCGCCCACCGCCAGCGCGTGCTTTCCGAGAGGCTGAGCGCCACGACCGATCGCGAGACCACGCGAGAACGCGCCAAGGACGGCGGGGTGCGCCTCGATCCGCAGAAAGTGAAGGAAGATATTTTGTTTCTGGCCCGCCAAGGGCTGAGCGCGGATACGATTGCGCGCGACCTTAATATTCCCTGCGGGGAAGTGGAGCTGATCCTCGACCTGGAGAGGTTCAGCGCCAAAAGCTGATTCATATTCACCGGGTAGTACGATGGGAGATTCCCTGATTATCGGCCAGATTGTGGCCTCGGTAGCGACGCAGCTGCAGACGCAGCAGGAAGGGGGGGGCGGCGCTCAGGGGCAGGAGGCGCAGATAGCGACATTTGTCCGGGGCCAGGTGTTGGGCGCCCGGGTGATCGAGTTGCTCTCTGGCGACAAAGCTCTGATCGAGATGGGCGGGGAGCGCTTCCTGGCCGAGGGCGCTCCGCCACTCCGCCCCGGGCAGATGATCACGGTGAGAATCAGCGAGCTGGGAGCCAACCTGCAGCTCGAGGTGCTCGCGGAGCGGACGGCCGCGGAGAAGAACCTGGCGTCGGCGCTGCGCTCGCTGTTCGTGGGAGCGGACACTGCTGAATCGGCGGCAAGCCTGGCGCGCCAGGTCAGCAGCATTCTCGAGGGCCGCGGCCTGTCGGTTCCCGAAGAGCTGCTCAGCAGGCTTGCGCAGCAGCTTGTTTTGCCGCAGGTAGGGGGAGAAACGGAGAATCTCGGCTCAGAGTTGCGGACGATCCTGCTCTCATTGGGATTAGGTCTGGAGGCCGCCCTGAGGGAAGGAGTGGCCGGTGAGCAATTTTCGCGGCCCGGCGCGGAGGCCGAGGGATTGAAGGGCCTCCTAGGCAGATTTATCGCGGCGCTGGGCCAGAGAAATATAACGAATATCATTCGCGAGGTTTCTACACTGCTGCAGGCCTTTCAAAACCGCTGGTCGCCCGTTCTCGGCGAAAGGGCGGCTGAGCTGACTCAGCTGACCGAAGAGCTAAGGCAGGCGTTGGAGACAACATTGCGCAGCGCCGAGGGCCGGCCTGCCCAGGAGACACTCGAGAGTTTCGCCGGTCGTCTCCGCGTTCTGGCCCAGACGCTCCAGGGGCGCGAGGCTGCGCCGTTTCAACGCGCGGTTGAAGAACTTTTCGAGCAGCTTTCGCGGAGGCTGGCCACAGATACCGCCCGTGAGCAATTGGGTAAAACGGCCTCGGAGCTTCGCGAGCGCCTGGAGAACCTGCAGTTGCTCAATGTTCATTTGCGTGACCGCGGCCTCTACCAGCACATCCTGTTTCCGGTGAGCATTCTGGGCGAGATGACGGAGGTGCAGATCAAGCAGTACCTTTCGCGAACCGGCAAGGGGAAGACGGGGGGGAGCCTCACGGCGGTGCTGCTGCTGAATCTCGAGACACTGGGCAAGATAAGGATCGATGCGCTGCTGCAAGATAAAACGCTGTATGTGAACCTCTTTGCCGAGAAGCGCGATGTGGCTGAGATGGCGTCCGGGATGGAGCAGGAGTTCGCCGAGCAGCTGGAGTCGAGAGGCTTCAGGCTGGCGCTGCTGAAGGCTGTGGCGGATGTTCGAAAGGTCGACGATTTTCACCGCTTCGACGCTGAAACCCTCTCCGGCGGTGACGGCCTTGTCAACCTGCAGGTGTGACGATGGCGGATAAGGGCAAGCGAAAGCGGGGAGAGAGGGAACGCCTGAGGGCGGCCGCACTGCGCTTCACCCCCGAGAAAGACGGCGCGCCCCGCCTGATAGCCAAGGGCGAGGGGAGAATAGCCGAGAAGATCATCGCCCTGGCCAAGGAGCACGACATCCCGATCACCGAGGACGCCGATCTTGTGTCGATCCTTTCGAAGATGGATCTTGGCGAAGAGATCGATCCCGCCCTCTACGAGGTGGTAGCCGAGCTGCTGGTATTCGTCTACCGGCTGAAGAAGAAGTACGTAGCGAGTCTGAAGTCAAAATAGCGGGGCGGGGATCAGACAAGCCTCTGTCGCAGGTCGATGAGGATCAATTTCGAGACGGCCTTGAGGCTCTGAAACACTCCCTTGCCTTCGGTGGCGACGGCTTCCAAAACCGGTTCGTTTTTGACATGAAGTGTCTTGGCGAGTTCCTCGCTCGAGACGACATTCTTGAGATCCCGCTTATTGAGCTGCAGAACGTAGGGGATGGTCTCCAGGTCGTAGCCGTGCTCGCGCAGGTTGTCCTGCAGGTTGTTTATACTCTCGATGTTCGCGTCGAGTCGCTCGACCTGGCTGTCGGCCACTTGCACGATGCCGTCAACGCCCTTGAGGATCAGCTTGCGGCTGGCGTTGTAGAAGACCTGCCCCGGGACGGTGTAGAGATGGAGGCGGGTGCGGAAGCCGCGGATGTTTCCCAGATCGAGGGGCATGAAGTCGAAGAAAAGCGTCCTGTCGGTCTCGGTGGCCAGGCTGATCAGCTTTCCCTGCTGCTTCGCGCCCGAGCTGTTGTAGATGAACTGCAGGTTGGTGGTCTTGCCGCCGAGTCCGGGACCGTAATAAACGATCTTGACGTTGATCTCCCTCGCGGAATAATTAACGTAAGTCACTTGCCCTGCGATCCCCCCGCCATCTCATCGGCGAATGTTAACGCCCCGCTCATCTGAAGAGGTTCTCTATCTCTTCATCCGTGATTTCCTGCAAGTCGGATTTTTTCTCCGCCTCGCCCGCCTGCTCCTTGACGGCCTGCTGGCGCTTCACAGCCTGCACCAGCACGCTTTCCAGGGCGTCGGTAGAGCGCTTCACGCGCAGGCGCACGAGCCCTACCGAGGTCCTATCGTCGAAGATAACAACAAGAATAGCCAGGTCTCCGACGATCGAAATGTGTATGTTATCCCGCTCGCCCTCGTGGAAAAGAATAGTGAAGCCCTGTTCGCCGAGCAGCCTTGCCAGGCCGTCGGTCGCCGCGACGTTGCCCGCAGCCAGCGTCGCCAGCGAGACGGTGTCTATGTCGCCGTAGTCCCCGGCGGCCATGAGCTGCTGACCGTTTTTGTCGATGAGGAAGACCGCTTTTGCCTCGCTCTCGCGGCAGAGTCGCTCCACTGCCTGCTTGAGCGCGATGTGATCTTCCTCATACAGAAAAAGGTCGAGGGCGGGCATGGCAGATCCTTTGTTTTAGCCGGCTCCCGAAGATCGATTAATGGTACTATGAAGCGGCAACATTTTCAATCTAAAGGAATTAATACTCGTAACCGTATTTTTTTCGGTGAGGTTTGGCACTATCCGGGTAAAAACCGAGCGGGAGTGATATATCCCATTGTCCGAGACGACCA
>Ga0114922_10001778_pt1 | contig 20454 bp, 16 predicted proteins | sample AartaG_FD_100975 | JGI IMG/M metagenome (GOLD analysis project Ga0114922, IMG submission 100975) | Deep subsurface microbial communities from Aarhus Bay to uncover new lineages of life (NeLLi) - Aarhus_00045 metaG | ecosystem: Environmental > Aquatic > Marine > Oceanic > Sediment | place...
CATTCCGACATGAGTGGAAAAGATCAGCAGAGAAAGGATTAAAATAAATGATAATTTTTTCGTCATGATATTCTCCTCCCTGTGGGAATTATTCATCCTTCTTTTGTGTATACGAAATCGAGCACACAATTGTTCCCTCCTGAATTATTTATAAAAACCGCCAATTCTAACATCCATATTAATGAAAACTGAATTTTCAAAATAATTCTAAGAAACAATCGGCGGCTTTTCCCCTTCGGGCGAGCCGATCTCACCACATCGACTTCTTTGCAGCCCACTTGCGGTAGTTCACTACAGCTGCGTGGGCCACTGCATCGCCGCTGCAGCAATCTCGGCCCGCAAATAATCCAGGCTTCTGAATTATTTATAAAAACAGCGTCTTAGGCCACTTCCTTGCCACTCCTTTAATGTAAAGGTGGAGTGGGTTGGCCAAGCAGAATGGTAGTATTTAATGAAAACTGTGATTCAGTTATTGGAGAAATCTATTTTGTGTCTGGAATTATTTAATCTCTTCTTCCTCTTCAGGTTTATCCGCTTGGAGCTTTTTAATCAATTCTTCTGGGATTTCAGCGTAGATTTTAACATGATCCTCGCCAGAAGTGATCTCGATTGCGTTCAACAACTCACCGATCTCAGGTTTTTCACCGGCAGCCATAGCGCCGAAAGATTTGAACCCGGTCAATGCTTCGGCCACCTGCTTGTTGCTGTCAGCATCCGGGCCCATGGCCAGAATTTCCGCGATGATGTTTTGATTCTTGTAGTCGAAGTACAGGGCAATGGCGCTGATGGATTTCAACGCTCCCATCATCGGATTGCTTGATGCGGCCTTTTCCATGGTTTCGGCCGGAAGGAGGATGGCTCCCCAAAGCATGGCGTCTTTGTTGGTTTTATCCAAGATCGCCGAAAGCCCTTCGTTTTTGAAAACATTGTCTTTCTTTTTATTCAGCACATCCAAAACGGATTTCACATGGATTTCATTACCCGCGACGATATTCGATTCGTCGATGAATGAAAATGCAATGGGCTTGCCTTCTTCCCATACTTTGTAGAGAGTAGCACCTTCGTACTCATCCTCTGTCAGTTCCTGTTCCTCTTCGGCTGCTTTTTCCTTTATCAATCCCAGTATGGTCTCAGGGTCGTATTTCATGTTGACGACTGCGACACCCTCTTGATCCTCACCTTCCAAGTCTCCAGCTATGCCCACTGCGACATAATAGATGTCTTTTTGCGGGTCGATTCCGGATTTTTCGACAAATTCTTGGTACTTCTGATAATTTTCGTCTTCCTGGATCATTTTGTTGGCAAACTCTGTGGACATGGCCTTATTGACATCCACAAAAAAGACTCCCTGGACATCGACAGGGATAAGGTTGAGCAGATCTACCGCTTTGGCTGTGCCCGCCTTGGGAGCATCGGCGTCCTTTTTGCAGGCCATAAAGCAGAATAAAGCCAAACATAAAACTAAACTGATTGCTGTGATTCTTTTCATACGTGTCGCCTCCTAATCGAATAATACAATGGATTTCGAAAGTGACTATATCAAAAAACTCAACCGAAGAGCAAGAAAAAAATCCTTATTTTAGATATCTGTAAAGTTCCATCTGGGAAGAGTAGAGCCAGCAGCGGATCCAGATCAGCCCGAAGATGAAAATCTGCTGGAACAAAAATGCTAGGGCGACACCTAAAAAGGAGGATTGAGGGATGATCCCCTGGATCAGGATATAGATCAAGGTGAATACGATCTGCACGAGGAACAGGAGATAAAAAAGGCCGAGTGTGGAACCTAGGTGCTGGAAAACAAACCCGAATGCGCCTACTGCGGATGTCAGGACATTTGGACTGTCCTCCACAACGATTTTGATCCGTCCGTAGTCGAACACCATTTGGATGAACAAGAAAAGGAAAAAAACGACAGCACTGAAAACCAATCCCCAATAAAACGGGGAGACCTCGGAGAAAGCGGTCTCTCTCATGCCGCTCAAAATGGAATCAAAGCTGCCCTTTACAACCTGACCGATTATCAGAAAAAAGACCCAGGAGAAAAGCATCAGAAGGAAAAAACGGAAGAAAAAAGAACCGGCTCCCTGGAAAAAATCTCTCAGTGAAAATTTGGTGTTTCCTTTCCTGAAAAAGGAGAGGATGCCCCCGGCTAAAAAAGTGTGCAGGATGATATACAGAAGACCAAAAATCAGGATGACCGGAGGAAGATCGAAAACACGTAATTGGATCAGGCCCTCCAGGTTGTTGAGAATAGCCCCCTTTCCGATTATGGAAGGAGTAAAGGTCTTCTCCAGCCCTTGGGCATCGTCTTTGTATTCTTCCCACCACAGATAGTCAAAATCCTTAGCCATCCGGTCGCCCACAAGACTGTTGCCGAAGGAGTCCTTCATGGAGTGATACATCGGAACAGCGAGTATCAAGGAGAAGGCTAGGTTGATCACAAGGAGAAAAATGATCATCCGTGTTAATTTGCCCGTGTTTCGGAATCCTTTGAAAAAATTTATGAAAACTTTCATGTTTTTCCTCCTGATCTGCGATTCAACCGCCAAATACGGTGAAAAACTCCAATGTATGCTGCAGCCACATCAGCCATTGGGATGCCCATTTAAAAGGAGCGACTTTGTTGGGCTTTTGTTTCATGCTGTTGTTGGTGCGGTCCACATCGATCACCAGTTTGAATTCAGGGTCAACGACAGCTTTGGCAATCCGGTTGGGCCCGGAATACTGGAATTTTTTCCATCTGTACTGACCGTCCCAGTTTTCCCAGATCTCGGAGCCATCCTCAAAAACGACCAGCACTTCGACAGGGATCTTAACTTCCCCCAGCCGACGCACAAGAACCTCGGATTCATAGGTTTTGGTGTCCTCTTTGTTGGAGCGGGTTTCCCTGAATTCTCCGTTGAACCAGCCTCTTTGTTGTCTCGGTCGCTTACTCGATATGCTTCCAATGGCATAGTCCAGCTTCCCGGATCCATACACAAATTGATCCAGGAACCAGCTCATGTCCTGAGCGGCGAATTCTGAAACGACATCATAAAAGTCCTGCGGTTTCGGATGTTTGAACCACCAGCGTTGGGAATAGGATTTGATCATATCGGCAAACATGTCCTTCCCCAAGTATCTCTTGAGGGTTCTCAGCATAAGCTCTCCCTTGGAATAGGAGTTGGCCCCGTAACTTCCTTCCATGAATTGCCAGACAAACCGCTGCATGTCATCCCTGTCCGAAGTCAAGCGGTGTCTGGAAATGCCGTCCGATTCGATCGGAATTCTCACTCCTTTGAAGGCAAGCGGAATCCCAAAATAGGTTCTGGAATACAAAGGGTTCCCATAGGCGATGTAGTATACCTCGGTGTCGAGAAAGGAGGTGAATCCCTCATCCATCCAGGCATTTTCGAACTCGTTGCTTCCAACAAGCCCGTAAAAATAACCGTGTCCGAACTCATGAATGGTGACTCCTTCCGGACGGGAGATCCCTTTCCTGGTGATGAAATAAGCTCCGCCCGTAAAAAAGGTGGGGTATTCCATCCCGCCTGACCTGCTGTTGTAGGCCGGATCCACACAGGTGGCAGTTGTGTAAGGATAGTCGCCGTAGAAAAGGCTGCAGTATTTGATCGCATTTTTGACCGCGTTCATATACCGGTCCTTTAGATTTTTGTGGTAGGGTTGGAGGAGAAGGGTGATCTGAGTCGTCTTTCCAGGGACAAACTCAAAATCTTCTTTGAATTCGAGCAGATGGGGGCTGGCTGTCCATGCGAAGTCATGGACGCTGTGCTGGAAGAAATGGTGGGTTGTGGTTCCGTCTCCGTTATCGGTTTTTTCGCGGTGTTCGCCCGTAGCCCCAACGATCAAGGAAGAGGGGAGTGTGATGTTGACATCGTATGTTCCGTAATCGGCAAAAAATTCCCCAGGATTATGGAATTGATGGCAGTTCCATTTCCCATTTTCAAACACGCCGATTTTCGGGAACCACTGGGCGATAAAATAATTGTCTTTGTAAACTCCGGTGCGGGATATGGGACGAGGAATTTTCGAGAGGAATTCGATACGAAGCTCGATAGTCTGTCCTGGTTCCACAGGTTGGGGTAGCTTTACGAGGAATACGGTCTGATCATGAGTGTTGTTGTTGTCCGGTTGCTGGAATGCCATGGTTGAGGACAAGTCGATCTCTGCGAAGTTTTCTTCATCGATCATACGGATGGATTCGATACGGCAATATCCCCAATCATTCATTTCGAATCCTGCCATATCTCTTCCCCTTCGGCCAGCCTCGGTCAGGAAGGTGCTCATGTTATTCTTGAAGGCATTCCAATACAGATGGAACCAAAGCTCATCTGTCGGATATTCAGTGTCGTTTGTCCAGGTTAGGAACTCATCTCCGGTGATTGTTTTCCTTTCTGTATCCAGCACAACATTCATGGTATAATTTGCGACCTGCTTGCAAAACGGCTCATCGGAAGATATAAGGAAAATGGCGAAAGAGAGGAGCGAGATTAGAACCGATCCCAAAATTTTCTTAGGCAAAATTGCCTCCTCGTTGCATGATTTTTCCCATATTATTAAAGATAGAATCTTTTCGCAAGATAAAGATATGTCAGGGGGATTTATTCGCTGATTTTTAAAAGTAATAAAATGTCTGTAAAGAAAATTATCGCACAAAGAAGGAGCGTCCGCCGGTATCTGGATAAACCCATCGAAAGAGAGAAGATCCTCACCTGTTTGGAGGCCGCCCGGCTGGCCCCTTCAGCGGACAATGTCCAACCCTGGCGTTTTCTGGTCATCGATGACCCCGAGCTAAAGGATGAATTGGTTAATAATGTTTTTTCGGGTATCTATTCTGTATCGAAGTTCGCCACGAAGGCACCCGTTTTGATCATGATTCTGGCCCGATTGGATATTCTAGCCAATCGAATAGGAAAGCAGATCCAGGGTGTAAACTTTTATCTGATCGATAGCGGGATTGCAGGGGAACACATCGTACTGCAAGCCGAAGAACTCGGATTGGGCACATGCTGGATCGGGTGGTTCAATTCCCGAAAAGCGAGGAAAATCCTGGAAATACCGAAAAAGTACAAAATCGTCTCCCTTTTATCGATGGGTTATTACGAAAAAAAGCCCAGTCGAGAAAAAAAGAGGAAGAACCTGGAGGATATCGCCTGGTTCAATAAAATTAAATAGCCTGTGCTTCTTTTATGGCCTCTTCGATAAGATCCAGGGCTTTTTCGAGGATTTCCTTTTCCTCTCCATACCCGATGCGGAGATAGCGGTCCATTCCAAAATGATCTCCCGGCAGGATGAGCACACTTTTTGTTTCACGAATCCTGTCGACAAGCTCAGTTGAGTTTAGGTCTAGATTGTAACGAGGAAATGCGATTGCCCCCGCTTCAGGAGGAATGCACTGGAACAATTCCTGGTGTTTTTTAAACCAGCCCATCATGATCCCGATGTTGTTATTCAAGATCGTTCGTGTTCGCTTGAGAATTTGATTTCTTTTTTCCGGGGCCAAGGCTATTCTTGCCAGACGATCGCTCACAGAGCTGATGGCGATAGTGGTGTAATCATGATAGGGCCAGACTTTCTCAACGAAACCTTCAGGTCCCACAATCCATCCTACCCTCAATCCCGGAAGACCATAGGCTTTGGAAAGGCCGTTGGACACGACGACTTTTTTATAACTTCCCCAGAAGCTTGGGGTTATCTGTCTGTCCAGCTCGGCCCCTTGGTACACCTCATCGGCAAAGATCCAGGCATCGTTTTTTTCTGCAAGGTCCAGGATAGTATCTCTAGCCTCTTGGCTAAGCCTGCTTCCTGTCGGATTGTTGGGATTGGTGACACAAATGATTTTTGTGTTGGGTGTGACCAGATTTTTCAGATCATCTGGATCAGGATTCCAATCCAATTCTTCTTTGAGTGCAAATGTCTTCACGTTCGCTCCGAATGCACGCATCAAACCCCAGAGCTGCATGTAATTCGGGATCATGAACAAGACTTCGTCTCCTGGTTCGACCTGGCTCCAGGCTAGAAGATAATTGGCCTCGATCGACCCTGTGGTGACCAAGATGTTTTTTACGTTTGTTCCAGGATACATGGCACAAACACGTTCTTTCAATCCGATCGTTCCGTTTGTTTGAATGTAACCCAATGGTGTCTCGAGGATATCCTGCAGCTGTTCTTGCGGAAGAAGCTCTTTAAATGATAGGGGATGGACACCGCTTTCTGAAAGATTGTAATCCACCATAAATTCCCATTGGGATTGCATTCGTTCCATATTAAAGCAATCGATTTTCATAGTCTTTTCCTTTCCGAAATTCGTTCTCTTTTTTCTTACTCCTTTTTTCCCATTTTTGCAAGCCTGACCGACCCACCCCACCTTACAGTAATAGCCTAGGGTATAAATTGTCGATTCTCTTTTACTCTGTGGGGATTAGCTCCAACGGAACGAGCCATCAGGTATGTCCGCAGCGCCATTGAGGATCTAGCCTTCACGAGTCGTTTTTCGAGGGTAACAATATGGGGATATCCCCATATTGTCGGCGATGTTGTATTGAGCACGACTTTGCTAAAGGATTAGAGAGACTGACAATCACGGGAACAGAAACTGACGTGATAGAAATTTGGAGTTGGCGGGCGTAGTTCAGAGCCGCCGAGAAGGGCGCGGAGGAGATACCTGTTGGTAAGCAATCAAATCTGGACTTTGAATATCCCTTTGAAAGCAAACCCAAAGATAATCGAAAGAGCAAAATAAACAATTATCCAGTGGAGCTTCCACCCGAAAAGATTCATGCTTTTGGTGGGATATTGGATTTCAATGGCCTTGACCGGAATTTGGCCTTTGATGGGTGATTCGGTGGGATACATAAGCTGATCGAGAAACTTATTGTTTGTTTTTAGGGGAGATATTTTGCTGAGAGGTTTCTGAGCCACTGAAACTTTTTTTATGACAGTCTCGCCATTGATCGTCACAGTAAATTGTTGGATTCCTTCCTGGGTGGCAGAAAATCTCCAGTTTATTTCTTGAGATTCTTCGATTCTGAGGGGAGGAGTTTCCATCACAAGGCCGGATGAGGGGTGGACTGCAATCTGTGTTTCCAAAGGATTTTGATCTTCCGCAAGTTTGATTTTAAGGATGACCGATTCATTAGGCTTGAGAGACTCGTACCCGAACCAGAAATTTAGCTGAATGAGGATCAGTATGAGCGGTATAATCATCACGAGCATGGGTTTGACCGAATAGCTGATGTATGTAAGATTGCAGCGCAGAATGTTTCCCTGGGAGCGAAGGGACTGGCTGAGGCTGTCCTTAAACAGGCGTAGTTCAAGTAGGTGGGCTTTTATCCTGTTTTTGACTTTTTGGATTCCCTGTTGGTTGGATGTCCATTTGAAGACAAACAACATTAAAAGCCCGGTGAGGAAGGAGATAAGGATCATTCCTACCCAGGGGCTCATGCCACGAAAAGGCAGAAATAGGGCATTGAATATTTTGCCGAAGGCAGAATTGAATATCCACATTTTCAGATTCCAGAGTAAGGTTTACGAGATATAACCCAGTCCTTTCAATTTTTTCTTGATCTCTTCTTCTGAGTCCGATTCTTCCAGTTTGGAAATTTCCTTTTCCAAACAATGAGTCACGAATTCCTCGGCAGAAGAATAACCCGAAAGTTCCGCAAATTTTTTCACCTTTTCCAGAAGGTCTTTATCGAGTTTGACTTTTGCCTTTCCCATCTCTATCTCCTAAAAAATCTTTTTGCCGACCATATTGTCCGGTTTTTCGATCCCGAAAAGCGAGAGGATTGTCGGAGTTAAATCAAAAAGAGCAGGGGAGTCGGCCTTGATTTTCTCACTGGCAAGAAGAATCCCCGGGCAGACAGCCGGGTCCATGCAGTGATCCCCGCTCCATTTGTCCATGTTGTCGCCAAATACTTCTTTTGTGATTCTTCCCAGGGGTGCTGACCAAGATGTGCGGTAGCCGCTGTTGTACCCAACGATGATTTCCGGGGCTTGTTCGACTTGAGGCCCTTGGTAGCAGTCTTGTGCGATATAGGCATTTGTGACTACCCTCTCTCCTGTTTTAGGGTCTGTGACTTGCTCGAGCTTGTGGGCAATCTCTCTGACTAGTGCCTCTTTTTCAGCCCCAGGATTGACGATTCCCTCACCCTCCCGTCCTTTCTCGTTTATATACAGGCTGTTCAGTCCGTAAGAATAGGCCTTAGTCCTGGACCAGTTGGTATTCATGAAGGCTTCTTCCTGTCCCTGTCTCCAGTTGTTGATCAAACGGATGTATCCGTTTTCCTTGAGCCAGGAATTCACATTGAAGGTCCGCCGGAAGGGAGTGAATCCGTGGTCGGACATCACCATAACGATGGTATTTTTATCGGCTTTGCTCAGTGCCATGTCCAGCATCTTATCCGCTTCCTTGTAGATGGTTTCGATGGCATTGCCATGTTTGCGCGCAAGGTCCGGGTCATACATCGGGCTCTGTTGATCGATGAATCGCCAGAACATGTGCTGCCGTTGGTCAGTGCTCGAGACATAGTAGAAGAGAAGCCCTGAGTCGAACCGGGCAAGTTCATACTCGAACATCTGTACCCTTTCTCTCAGGATTGTGTCGTCCTGAGCCAGGAATTCTTCCTCATCCAGAACGCCGTGCGACATGGCTTTAAAATCGGCTGGAAGTCCTTTGGTGTAAAAGGATCCGAATTGTTTTTCCAGTTCCTTGACATAACTTTCCGGTGTGGAGATAGGCATGGCCGGCGCTGCCGGATCGATGTTGATCGGGGAGATATAGAGTTTAAAATCGGGGCGAACTTGTTTGAGATAAAACATGCAGATTCCGCTGATACTTTGGGTGAGGATCATCGGAAACCGGACTTTCTTCCAGCTGCTCCATTCTTTTTCTTTGAGGATAAATTCCTGGTCCTGGATCACGATTTTAGCCAGGGGATTGACCGGATCGAGGAAGACTTTGAAATCGATTGAAGATTCGGGTTGGTTTTTTTTGAAAGCGTTTTTAGGCCCTGGAAGCTTGGCTTCCACTCTGTTACCGATGACATAGACTTCGTGGATCTCGCCGCCCCCGATATCCTGTTGGAGTTCGGTGACTTGTGTAGTGAAGTAGTTAAATTCTCCTATCGAACCTGTGATATCGGGAGTGCCCATGCCGGATAGAGTCCTTTGTTTTGTTTCAACTGGAGGAAAATTGGAGGGCATCTTGAAAATAGTAGCAGGGATGTCGTGGTCCTCCAGGATTTGCCAGAAGGCTCTGCCCTTCATGAGGTTTTCGATGGTTCCTCCGGAAAGGGGAAGAACGAGATTCCCGATGGAAATTGTTTTGGAAGAATCCTGTGTTTCTGTACCCGAGAAGCCGGGAAGGTAATATTCAGGAATCCGCTTGAGAAAATCAAAGATGCCGTGACCCCCTGGGTTCATTCCTGTAATGAAATTCGACCAGGCGACCGGGCTTTGAGGGGGAATACTGGTTTGAAGTGGACAAAATCCCCCCTGGTTTCGCAGCCGTTCAAAGGCTGGAAGCTTCCCCTGATTCATCCACATATTTGTCAAGTGGGGATCCATCCCGTCAAATCCTAGGATGATAGCTTTCTTCTGAGTCTCGGTTTTGCCAAAGACTTTTGTCACAAGGTCAGAGGGGCTTCCGAGAGCGAGAAGGGAACCTGCCGATATCCCCATTTTGAGGAATTCTCTTCGGTTTATGTCAGACATTATTTTTTCCTTTTTTTTCCGGCTTTATAGAAAAGTTTTCCGTGTCTATCAAGTTACGGCCGTCCATGTGTTTAGGTGCTTCCAGGCCGAACAGGTTAAGGACTGTCGAGGCGATATCGATGATTGCCGGAGATTCGGTGTTTATTTTGTGGTTGCAGAAAATTATGCCTGGGACAATCCTTGGGTCGATGCAGTGGTCGCCGCTCCATGCTTTGGTGTTGTCTTCAAAGAGGGTGGTGTTGACTATCCCGGTGACAGAATCCCAGGAAACGCGGTATCCCTCATTGTAGCCGACGATCATGTCCGGACAGTTCTCCTTATAAGGTCCCGGGGGAAGGTCATCCCTGTCGAACACGGTATTGATGGCAGTCTGGCCGTTTTCCTCGTCTTTCAGGCCGTTGAGCTTTGATATGATTTCTTTTTTCAAAGCTTTGGCTTCGTCTCCTGGATGAACCGTGCCCTGTGCTTCTCTGTCTTTGATGTTGAGGTATAAGCCGCCCAGGCCAAGCCCATATGCTTTGGTTTTTTCCCAGTTGACATCTTTGAACCATTCTTCGCTCTGTTGTTTTCCTTCTTTAAGTCCAAGGTACCCGTTGCGATAGAGCCAAAAATTCATATTGATTCCGCGGCGAAACGATTTGATTCCGTGGTCGGACATGACAATCAAGACGTCTTTTTTGCCCAGTTTTTCCGCAACCTTGCCCACAAGATCATCCATTTTGGTGTAAAGCTGTTCCATGACCTCAGGCCCCATGTTTGCCTGATCCGTGCGCAGGGCAGGGTGTTTTTCGTCGAGATACCGGTAGAACATGTGCTGGAGGCTGTCTGTTGTCTCGAACCAGCTGACAACCACACCCTTTTTTGTCTTGCTCATGGCGTTAAAAAGCATGTCTTCCCATTCTTGATGGTTGAAGTAACTCAGCTTCAAGAAGGCCTCTTCAGACAGGATGCCTTCATTCAATGCCCATGTGTCATTTGCCTCGCCGAGTGTGGTGAAGCTTCCCAGCAGCTTGGACAGATAAACGGAGTAGATAAATGGTTGAGATACCGGAAGGGCTGGTTTTCCCGGGTCTATATTCAGCGGGGTGACATACATTTCAAAATGGGGATCAATTTGATTAATATAGAAGCGGCAGATCGCCCTGATTTTGATCCACAAACCAGGTCGAAAGGTGATCTGTATCCAGTCAGAAAATGTCTTTTCTTTGAGTCTGATCGTTTGCCCCGAGACCTTAAGAATCGCCTCTTTTTTGTTTTTATCGATGGTGATTGACAGGGGGAGCTTCATCTCCTCAGGATTTTTGAGCATCGTGTTTTCAGGACCGGAGATGTAGGTTTCTATCCTGTTTCCGCTTACGCTGACCGGGATATTCATTCCCCCTTCACGCTTTTTGATTCTGTTCTTGTCCGAAGTGTAAAAAGAAAATGTGCCCTGGCTTCCCTTTAAATCCGGTGCGCACATGCCAGAGAGAAGATGTCCACGGAATTTTTCAGGCGGAAAGGTCACCGGAATTCTGAGAATTGTGCTGAAGATGCCGTTATCTCCGAGGATTTTCCAGAAGGGAACACTTTTTCGCATGCCCTTGATCTCGGGTTTGGAAAGGGGAATATTGTATTTGCCCATGGGAAGGACTTTTTTTGGACTTCCGATATGGGCGGAGGAGAGGTCGGGCAGATAGGTTTTGGGGTCACGGCTGAGAAAATCAAAGATGTTGTGTTTGGCAGGGTGGCAGCCTGTCATGAATGAGGACCAGGCAACAGGGGAAATGGGAGGAGTGGTGGTTTCGAGTTCATGATAGCTTCCTTTGTCAGCTATGTTGGAAAGATGGGGAAGTTTTCCTTTGGCCCTGTATTTTTTGACGAGAACAGGATCCATTCCATCTAGGCCAAGAACGATAAGACGGTTGATATGACTTTTTTTGTAGGCTTTTTGGCCTCTGATCAACCGCAAGAGGAAACGAAAAGGCCAGGAAAGGAAGGAAAAAATGGCCAGGAAAAATGTCAGGAAAAGTACAAGAAACGAGGACAAAAAGGCGAATCCTGCTCCGGGGCCGATGTAAGCACCGAGAGGTACAGCGAGGGCAAGGAAAAGCAAAAGAAAAAATGTCCGTTTTATTTTCATAACAGCTTGTTCATTAGTATTTCTGATAGATCGGATATGGCGAGGTCTTGACCATAATCCGCGTTTGCCCAGAAAAAAGCATCATCCCAGGTGTGCATACCTTGAAGATTGGTGCGCCCAAAAATCTCTTTTTTCTTGATCGAGCCCTTCATGTCGTATCCATATTCGGAAAGAACGATGAGATCTGGGCCTTGGTCGACAAGCGGCCCGTTATAGACCTGTTGGGCATCAAAAACTTTACGGATGACTTTGTTCCCATCCCATTCCAGTTTTTCGAGTTTTTCAGCGATTTCCTTTTTGATAGCATCTTTGTCAGATGGATTCACGCAGCCTTTGGGAAACTTGTTTTTTAAGTTCAGGTAGATGCGATTGGGATCCATGGCAAAAGCGCGGGAGGTTGATGAAATTTCTCCCAGGCTTTCGGGAGGGGAAGAGTCGAATCGGAGATACCCCTGTTGTTCGAGCCAGACATTGAGATAGACTTCCTGTTCGATCCCTGTGAATCCATGATCGGATAAGAGGTAAAGACCTTCATCGTTATCGTTCAACTGCCGGAATGAATTGACGATGTGGCCGATAACTTGATCGATCCGTCGGTAATAATCCAGGAATTTTTTATGGTGGGGGTGCTCCGTGTCTTTGTAAGCATTCCATAAAAAATGCATGAGTCTATCTGTCCCTGTAATCACAAATTCGAAATAGTCCCAATCCTGCTTCCAGAAAAGGTCGAGAGTGTTTATTCGTCTGTCTAATGTTCGATGCAGGTCCTTCCATAGAAATTCCGGATCCTTTCTTGACTTCATCGTGTCGATATCGATCTGGTAATCCAGTTTATCTAGGGAGGCTCGTATGCTGGGGGGATATACAGCCTTTGCCAAGTCGATGGCCACAAATCCTGAGATCAGTATGCCGTTGATCTCACGAGCCGGATAAGTAGAGGGCTGATTGATGACAATGGAACGCTTTTTTTGGTCTCCAAGAGTGTCCCAAAATGTTTTTGTTTGAAGGTCGAGGAAATTCGGAAAGAGGAGATCATAAGTGTCTGACTTAAAATCCGTAAATCCAAAAATTCCGTGTGTTCCTGAGTTTGAACCGGTCATGAAATCTGTCCAGCTCACAGCCGAAATTTCAGGAAGACTGGCTTTCATCTTGTGAAGATGTCCGGAATTGATGAGGCTCTTCACAGTCGGCATGATATCTCTGTCTGCCAAATCCTGCAGGAGTGAGTAGGGGACTCCGTCCAATCCTAGGACAAATATTCGCTTTTTCTTTTTTTTCTTGAATAATGCCATATTACTTAGACATCCATGCAAAACCTACCGAACTAATCCATTATAAGGAAGCCTATAAACTTGTCAAATTCTTTGTGTGAACCTTATTCTTTTAAGATGATTCGGGCGTCGACTATCTTGCAACCTTTTCCTTTCTCATGAACGACCAAAGGATTGATATCCAATTCTTTGATATCGCTAAAGTCTGTTACAAGCTGGGATAGTCTTTTTAAACATTCTGATATGGCCGGAGTGTCATAGACAGGTCCTCCCCGGAATCCATCGAGTATTTTGTATGTCTTGGTTTTTGAGATCATATGGTCTGCCGTTAATTCTCGGATGGGCGCCAACCGGAAAATCACATCTTCCAAGGCCTCGACGTAAATCCCTCCCATCCCGAACATCAATATGGGCCCGAACTGCTCGTCATAGTTCATGCCAAGAATAACCTCTTTTCCCTCGACAGCCATCTCTTCGATCATTATCCCTGTTATCTTCGCTTTGGGCATTTTTGCACGGATATTATGGAGAATTTTATTGTAGGCTTTCCGTGTTTCCGTTTTGTTTTTTACATCGAGGATAACACCGCCAAAATCGAATTTGTGCAGGATATCCGGAGAGGCAATTTTCATCACCACGGGGAATCCAATTCTTTCAGCTGATGAGACGGCTTGGGCTTCGCTGGTTGCCAATACAGATTGGACCACAGGAAAACCGTATGTTTTCAAAACATCGTACGCTTCTTGTTCCAGAAGGAAAGACCTCCCTTCGGCTTTTACCTTTTTGATGATCTGAGTGGCTTTGGGAGTATCGACTACGAATTTTTTCACCCTCGTTTTGGGTCGTTTGAGCCATGAGGTGAATTTTGACATTTCAGCTAGGGCTCGCGCTGCTGACTCGGGAAACCTGTAGTACGGGATGCTGTTCTCTTCCAGAAGATCGATTCCTTTTGAGACATCGTAGAGACCCAAAAGGCAGGTGAGGATGGGCTTCTTTATCCGCTTGGACACCTTGATGATGGATTTAGCGATTTTCTCAACGTTTGTGAAAGCCGTTGGTGTAAGAATGACAAGAGCAGAATGCATGTTATTTTGTTTGAGCATTGCACTCAGGGCCACCTTATACTGTTCGTGTTGGGCTTCCGCAATCAAATCCATCGGGTTGTTTAGACTTGCTGTAGATGGAAGAACGGTCTTTAAGGCTTTTTTGGAGCTCTTGGACAAGGGGGCAATGCCCAGTCCGTAACGGATGCACGAATCTGTAGCCAGGATCCCTGGCCCACCAGAATTGGTGACAATAGCCACATTTTTCCCCTTGGGGAGCGGTTGGCTGGAGAAGACTTTCACATAGTTGAAAATCTCTTCCAATGTATCTCCCCGAATGACGCCGCATTGTTCAAAAATGGCATCATACACCTTGTCCGAACCGGCAAGTGATCCCGTGTGCGATGAGGCGGCTTTTGCTCCGACAAACGTCCGCCCTGCTTTTAGAGCAATAATAGGCTTAGGTTTTATTGAATGGCTTGTTATTTTTCGGGCGATGGACATGAATTCCCTTCCGTCCACAAGGTCCTCTAGATACATCAAAATCACATCTGTCTGACGGTCTTTGTTTAGATAGGTCAAAAGGTCGTTTTCTGTAAGCCCGGCTTTGTTTCCCATGCTGATGAATTTGGAAAATCCTATGTTTGCCTCTTTTGCGTAATCGAGCACCGCCACGCACAGAGCTCCGCTTTGGGAAATGAAAGCAATATTTCCTTTTTTCGGCATTTGAGTTCCGAAAGTTGCGTTCATACTCGATTCAGAAGCAGTGTTGACGACGCCCAGGCAATTGGGGCCGACAAGAGCAATGTTATATTTATGGATGATTTCCTGAACGGTTTGTTCGAGTTTAATGCCTTGACCACCGATTTCCTTGAAACCAGCCGAAATGGTTATAGCTCCTTTTATGCCTTTGACTCCGCATTCTTCAAGGACTTGCGGCACAAAGGAAGCCGGAACGATCACGATGGCTAAATCGACATCATCGGGAATATCCAATACCCGGGGATAGCTTTTAATTCCAAGAATGGCTTGGGCATTTGGATTGACAGGGTAAACAACGCCTTGAAATCGGCTGTCGATAATATTGGCAAGGAGGGAATGGCCCACGCTTCCCTGTTGTCTGGAGGCTCCGATGATGGCAATGGATTTTGGATAAAAAATCGAATCAATATTTTTCATGATATTCTCTCATATCTGAAATTTTGTATGCTGACAATTTTTTTTATCTTCAGGTTTTTTCGCCTTCAGGACGTGTTCCAAAAAAGTCTCCTCAGGAACCGCACCTTCTACAGTAATGGATTCATTTATGATATTGTAGATTCATACAAACCAAAATGCAATAAATCCGGTGTATGTATCTCAGATTTCACAGATTTAGAAATGCTTGATTCGACTAAATGAGAGGAAAAGGAAGAAGAAAAATTCCTAAGAGAGTAGACAAGACAAACATAGGGTGTATATAATTTTGGATGTGACACATACACCAGGAAGGAGTAACGAATTTGGCAGATAAAGTGAAAGTGAGCTGTCTTGCATGCGGCAGTACGAATAATTATCCTATGGACGCTATCGGAAAAAAAGTGATCTGTGGGCGGTGTAAACGCCCTCTCCCACAACCAGGGAATGTCATCGAATCCACTCCCGAGCAGGCTTACACGCTTATTCAAAAATCCTCTTTGCCTGTCTTGATCGATTTTTCCACTCCCACCTCTGCTCCCTGTCTGGTGATGCACCCGATAGTTCATGAGCTAACTGAAAGACGAGCAGGGGAGCTGATGGTGCTGCAAGTTGATATGAATAAACATGCAGAGTTGGGGGCTGCATTTGGTGTTCAGGGAGTCCCGACCTTTATTATTTTTTCTAAAGGATTTGAAAGGGCACGAACTTCTGGTGCCATGTCTGAAGCCGATTTTTCGCTTTGGGTAGCCAGTAAGATCTGATAAATAATCCAGGTCGTTTTGTGTAATCTGTTGTAGATCAAGGATGAGGAGAATTAAGAATGAATTTGTATGATTTGATCGTATCGAGAAGATCTATCCGCCAATTCAGACCAGAACCCGTTTCACAAGAGTTGCTCAGAGATGTTGTGAATGCGGGCAGGCTGGCTCCTTCAGCAGCCAATCGCCAGCCTTTAGAGTTTATTGTTGTGGATGAAGAAAGTAAAAGAAAGCAGCTCTTTCCGTGTTTGAAATGGGCGGGCTACATTGCTCCCGAGGGAAATCCTAAACCCGGTCAGGAGCCTCAGGCTTATGTCGTGGTCCTTGTGAATACAGAGATTAGGGAAAAGGAATTCGAGTGGGATTCAGGGGCGGCCATCGAAAACATGATACTGGCCGCTTGGGAAAAAGACATTGGAAGCTGCTGGATTATCTCCGTAGACAAGGCTCGCGTGAAAACAGTGCTTAATATTCCTGCCTCATATAAGGTCGATTCGGTGATAGCCTTTGGGTATCCGGCAGAAACCCCTGTGATCGAGGATTTAGAGGATTCTGTTGAGTACTGGAAGGATGAACATGGCTATTTGCATGTGCCAAAGCGGAAACTGGCAGATGTGATTCGTTTTAATGAATTTTAATGTTTATTTTTTGGATTTAATATAAAGTCTGGACGATTTCACCCGGCCGAGTCTATTTCACCAATGCCAATCCTTCTTGACAGAAATTTATCGGGATATTATGTTTAGGGCACAGGATGAGATCCTTTTTGAAGAAACTTAATCTAACACACTACATTTTTATCGGATTTTTCCTGGGAATAATTGCGGGGTGGGTATTCGGCGAGGGCATTACACCTATTGCTGAACCATTGGCTGAGATTTTTCTACGCCTCCTGCGTATGGCCATCATGCCTCTTATCATCACATCCATCATTTCTGGAGTTGTGAGCGTGGGCAGTGCCACCGGTTTGGGCCGTTTGGGTATCAAAACTGTTTCTTACTACATTCTCAGCAGTCTGATGGCCATTTTAACCGGTTTGGTCTTAGTGAACATTTTTAAGCCGGGAGTCGGAGCTAAGATTGGACTTGAGATGAACCCAGAGAAAATTGCAGCGACAGAACAAGGAATAGGGGAGCTCCTGATAAATCTCATACCGGAGAATCCCTTTGCTGCAATGGCCCGTGGTGACGTCCTCCCTATCATCTTTTTTTCCATCCTTTTCGGTTTTTTTGTCACTAAACTTGCCAAAAAACCGAGGACCCAGCTTTCCGATTTTTTCCAGGCAGCTTTCGAGACCATGATGAAACTTACGCTGTTCGTTGTCTGGAGTGCCCCGGTTGGCGTTTTTGGGATCATCTCTCGGATCGTCGCCAGGACTGGTTTCGAGGCTTTCAGATCTCTCGGATTCTATTTTCTTGTCGTTTTGATGGGATTGGCGATACATGCTTCGGTGAATTTGCCCTTGCTTTTGTCTTTAGTGGCGCGTGTGAATCCGATCAAACACTTTAAAGGAATGCCGTCCGCTCTTGTTATGGCCTTTTCCACATGTTCGACAATCGTAACCCTTCCCCTCACGATGAAAGCGGTTACAGGAAATTCCAGAGTCTCCGAAAAGATTTCCAACTTTGTCCTTCCCATCGGGGCCACCGTCAATATGGACGGAACCGCTCTGTACGAGTGTGTCGCCACCATGTTCATTGCCCAGGTCTATGGTTTCGAACTATCTTTCGGTGCTCAGCTCATCATTGTTTTCACAGCCTTACTGGCTTCTATCGGGGCGGCAAGCGTACCCATGAGCGGGATGGTCATGATGTCGATCATCTTGAAGGCCGTGGGACTTCCTTTGGAAGGGGTGGCCATCATCCTGGCTGTGGACCGGATACTGGATATGTTTCGAACCACTGTTAATGTTCTGAGCGATAGTTGCGGGGCTGTCATCGTAGCCCGCTTGGAAGGTGAAACGCTTAAAGATATGGGGAAGAGTATTCAGTAGTAGTACCAAATGCTTTTGTAATCCGAAATATTTTCACCGATAGCCTTCAATCTTTGAAGATATCCGTAGATAGATACATCCGTGTAGATATAAGTATCAGCCAGGGCCATCTTCTTTTCCCAGGGATGGAACTCATAGACCCGGCGTCCATCGGGTAGGATGGATATGACATCGTGATTTTGAGTGGCACGAAGGTAATTTTTTCCAAGCTTTGGGACATTGAATACGATCTCATCGGTTCTTACCGTGCCGGGCATGAGCCTGGCCTCTTCTTTCTGTTCTTGGAGCATTCGGGGAATCGGCACGCGAAAGTCATCTGTTTCTTCTTTTCCTTTGGTGGCAAATGTGTAATAGGGTGTTACTCCGATCAGGCGCAGTTTGTGTCGCAACACAGTAGCTTCGAATTTGCGTGAATTGAAAAAGGTGTACACCATCTGATTGTATACCTCTATCCCGTACTGTCGAAATTTTTGCACCGCTTCCATGGAATTATGCGTTATCTCGTAAGGGTGTTCTACGTGGGTGACGATGAGGATTTCTCTTTTGCCGGGAATATTAAAGTGATTGATATCTCTCACAAGGGTATCGGTGATCCTTTGAGGCAGCGTCACGAGTGTTCGTGTCCCGATCCGTATCCTTTGGATGTGTTTTATTCGGGAAAGCTTATACAGGAGGCTTTCTATCCTGTCATTCGATAAAATGAAAGGATCTCCTCCTGTAACGAGAACTTCGTTGATCTCAGGAGTCTGAGCGATCCATTCGATGGCGTTTTTCAGTTTTTGTTTTGGGAGGATGGCGGCTTGTGAGTAGACATCTTCAATTTCCCAATTTCGCTGGCAGTACACACAGATCTGGGGACAGGTCAACACCGGTTTAAGGATGACGATCTGAGGATATCGGCGGGTGATTCCTTCCATTGGAGAGGTGTCCCGTTCCAGCATAAAATCCATGGAACTCTCATCTTGGGCTTTGAATTCCTTCATTTTTTGGATGTACTTCAGAGAAGGAATGACCTGTGCACGGATGGCATCATCCCTTCCTTGTCCCGGTTCGTAGTCCATCAAAGACAGATAGTATGGGGTGATGCCGAATGGGATTTTATACTTCTGGGCCAGCTTGACCGCTTCGTATTCTTCGTCGGTCACCTTGATCAATTTATTTAAGGTTTTGGCATTTCTGATGATATGACGCATGTGCCATCGCCAATTGCTCCATTCAAAATCCGTGGCTTTGAAGTGATGAAGGATTCTCAGCTTGTTGTTGTACCGGCGCCTTTTTGCAGAATCGTCCAATCCAGACGGATAGCGCATGCTGAATTTTTCCACGCCTTGGGCCATTCTGGAAAGATCGATCGAGCGGAGTTTTGCCGCTTTTTCGCCCAGATGTTTGCTGAACGGGGGGGGACTCTTGGGATATACGTCAGCTTGACCGGAAATCCCATGAATGAGATGTCTAAGTTCAGCAAAAAAATCCGGAGATGGTGGATTCGTGGAGAAGATTTCGTCATTATGAATCAAGTCATTAAGATAGTTAAGGAAACTGAATCCTGAGACTTTTGCACTGCGGCGTGATGTGATATTCCGAAAGACCAGAATAGCGTCTCGAGTCAACATCCATGCGAGAGAAGGTAGGTCAGGATTGTCATCATAGGTATTAATCAACATTGTGTTCAGCAGCTCTCTGATCTTCTTGCGTTTTATCTTGAGGGAAGCCGTGGAAACCAGGATCTCTTTTAGCGGAGGGATCGTATCCAGGATCTTTATAAGTCTCTTTTTGGCTTTTAATTCCATATGTCTAACAGGACATAACCCTGATTAATCGAAACTTATCTGTCTCAAATTAAATTAGAGCTAGTGACTTAATAACATTATACCAACTATTTTCTTTGAATAACAGGGGCTTTTCACTCCCCGGCAACGGTTAGCTCTTGAATTTTAATGGTGGGCCCGTTAATTGTGCTCCGGAATTCGAGATCGTTTCCCTTTTCCTCGATCTGATTCAGCATTGTTCCAAGGTTGCCAGCTATCGTGATCTCTGAGACAGGATAGGCAATCTCTCCATTCTCGACCCATAATCCGAAGGCACCCCGGCTAATGTCTCCTGTTACTGGGTTAAGTCCATGCCCGATGGTCCGTATGAGGATGAGTCCTTTATCGGTATTTTGAATGATGTCTTCTTGTGATTTGTCCCCTGGTTGTAGAAAAAAATTGTTCGGGCCGACACTTGCACCATCCGCATTCCCGGTAGATGGGAGGTTGAGCTTTTTGCCGGCATAGGTATTGCAGAGGAAGTTTTTCAATATGCCTTTTTCGATGACTTTATTTTTTTGAGTTGGGACCCCCTCGGAATCATACGGCCGTGTTCCCAACTTTCC
>Ga0114922_10001779_pt1 | contig 20447 bp, 14 predicted proteins | sample AartaG_FD_100975 | JGI IMG/M metagenome (GOLD analysis project Ga0114922, IMG submission 100975) | Deep subsurface microbial communities from Aarhus Bay to uncover new lineages of life (NeLLi) - Aarhus_00045 metaG | ecosystem: Environmental > Aquatic > Marine > Oceanic > Sediment | place...
CCATTATAAAATCCGCTCGCATGGGAGAAAATAGGCGAAGGTGAAAATGTGAATTCCTGAACGCCTACAGAATCATTGGCCCGGCCTGGAGTGGGAACCATAAAATAAACCCAGTCGGAATGACCATCCGGTCTGCGCCCGAAGGAAATATCCGGGCCTTGATCACCATAAACGATATAATCGACGAGGACATCGTTGGTATTATAGAGGCCGATATCTTCACCCTGGGCGCTTAATTTGAAATCGGTATGATACCCCTGAGCCACCGTGTCGGTTCCATCGGCCCAGAACAAAATGTAAGCACCTGCGGTTATCGTTGTGCCCAGGGGGATCTGCCATTGTTCGATTCTGGCCAAATTATCCTTGAAATACCAATCTCCAATGTCTACATTCTGATCCCCTGCATTGTAAATTTCAATCCAGTCGACATATTGAAAAAAATCGGGATCTACCTTTATGGAACGGTTGGAAGCCATAAATTCGTTGATGAACAATTGCCCTGTTGCAGGCAATGCGTATAATAAAACACAAAATATGAAGACGATTTGAATCCATTTTCTCATTAAGAAACCGTGGGCTTTACAGGGATGAGCCCCATACAGGGAAGAAGTTATTTTATGTTTACCTGACCGGATCATTTTCTTTCTAAATATCCTCGATGAAATGCCATTTCCAATGATCAAACATTCAAATTCAGCAAAATTCCTGCCATGAACAGGGCGTCGGAACCGTTAGCCATAGACCGAAAATCCGCATCGGCGAGTGCTGTCCCGATATTGTCCTTTCTGAGGCAAACTTCGCTGATATTTAAGTTAAGCCTATATTATAACCATTTTAAATTATTGGATCAAGGGAAAAGTTCACGTTATAAAATTTAAGGAAAATTGTATTCAAAGGGATTGATAAGGAGCAGGATGACTTCTATCAGAAGATTTACAGGATGATTCTCAACAAAGGAATGGATGAAGGCAAGGTTGTGGAGATGGAAGGGCTGTATATCGTCGAGAAGTGAGAACAAGTTATAGTATTGCGAGTAAAATCTTTGTTTTGTTTGCAATAAATGTTGTTTTTAATTTTCATTGTTCCATTGCTCTACTGTTAAATTGTTTGATTATAACATTGTAACTTTCTATTTTGCTATCATACAATGGATGTATTTTATTATTTGAACACCTCACTCAATAAAGCTTATCCCCGGCTATTTCGGTAAACTTCTCTTCCTCCCCTCTTCATCGATATGGACAAAGGTCATGAGAGTCGTAAAGATCAATTCTTCCTCACATCTTCTGCTGTCACCACGACACACATTTACTCTATACCGAACTGAGGCATTCCCTTCTTTCTCTTTTAAAACGACGAATTTCAGTATTGTCCCTTCTCTCACACTCTTCTTGAACTCGACCTTATCCAATCCGACAGTCACAAAATTACATCCAGGATAGTCCAGACTGACGGCTATTCCCGCATATTCATCGACCCATTTGAGTAAATTTCCCCCGAAAAGAAAGCCGTAGTGATTCAAATCTTCGGGTAATACGCGCTTATAATTTTCCATTTTTTCCTCATTTTAATAAATGTTTAAAACCGAACGTTTATAAGATGTAATTCCCTCAAAACAACCACTTTCTCCTTGACCGCCTTCTTACCCGTATTCAAATCCTCGACTTCAACACTGATGTGATAATTCAAGGGCAAAGCGCCCTGTATGGTGAGATTCTGATAGAGTGCTTCAGACCGCTTATCCCCCTGGTATTCGTAAGAAGTGACGACCTGTCCCGATTTTTTCCCTCTTCCCAGGAGCCTGGTGAAAAAACGTCCGATACCGCCTTTCCTCTCCTCAGATTGAACGGTGAAGGTCAGCCGGTAATGAGTCCGTCCCTCCGGGGAATACGCCAGATTGTAAATCTCAAAGTATAGGGGAATGGAAGAGGGGATCGAGTATGATTCCAATGTATTCGGGACGATCCGCATTCCCCCCCGACGAAGTTCTCCCTCCTCCCGATACTCACCAATTTCCCAGGCCAGGACAGGATCGCTAAGGGCAAGATTGCGACCTTCCATGACTTCAATGGTGACATCTTTCAGCCATCTCCCCAATCTTCCCTCTTCTTCATCCAGAAATTCGACCACAAGATGATACTCCCCGGGCGTAACTCGCATCCGACTCCAGCCTACCCAAAGAGTCGTATCGTATTGTGTGAGAAATGGATTTTCGACCACATTCTTCCGAACCTCATTCCACTCATGGTCAAAAAGGAAAACACCCCGTTTCAGAGGAGAACCTTGCCTGCCTCCTTTAGACCATTCAGCAATCTGTGGAATGCTCTGATATACTTCCAGGACACTCCTGTCTTCCTGATCACGGAAATTCGCAAAACTACAGGAGACTCTGAACCGATCTTCCGGCCTCACATAGTCGTACCTCTCCGGCTGCTTTTTGACAATCTCATTATACTGCCATCTATTGTAAAAAGTATAAATACCATCAAAGTTGACATCTTCAAATGTGAGCGAGAATCCGGGATAATGCCAAACAGCCTGTGAAAAACTGACAGGATTTCCAGTGCCCATTTCCGCCTTGATGAAGGGCCAGGTCTTAAATTGACCAAGAGGTGGACCATATCGGATATGGACCTGTCCATGTGCGGTTTTCCATCCCTCAATACCCTGCCAGACACTGCTGAATCGGAGATTGGCAAAGGCAATCCGAGCGTAGTGCTCTAACTTACGCTCGTTTAATTCTGTAAGGAAAAGGGGATCCTTCCGTTTCCAGAACGCATACTGAATCCTCTCCTTATCGTCAGCATCGGCATGTCGGTAGACTTTTCCATCCTCAGGTACAGAAATCAGATCCACGGATTCAAAAAGAGCCAGCTCGTCGGGTTGCATCAGGCTTTTTGCCCGCTCATATTCCGGCAACGCCATATCGAAGCGTCTCATTCGATGGTATGCAAGACCCAGGAAAAGATGGTAATCCTTGTTCCCGGGCTCCATATTCAATGCCTCCCTGAGCAGATCGACCATGCGGTCTAACAGTCCCCTCATATAACAGATGAACGCGATGCGGTAATACCCATCGGTAAAGCGCGGATTCACTTTGATCGCCTTGCGATAGAACTCGAGAGTCTTGTTCAGATCCTTTTCGGCAAATCCGGCGAAGGAAAGATCTATCCACTCATCTCCGACGAGCTGGGGATTGATCATATCCTCGTATTTCAGCCATTCCTTTTCACTGAGAAGACCGAGGGTGAAGTAAGCCTTTGCATCAGTAGGATCGATCTTGAGGAGTTTTTTCGCGACACGTTTGGCCGTCCAGTAGAACCTGATACGTAAAAGCAACTGGAGCTGAGCATGAAGGTAGGTGACATTCTTAGAGTCGAATCGAACCGCTTCATCGATATAGTGCCGTGCTTTGACTCTATCGTCAAGGGTTCCAAGCGCAAGGTAGATCTGTGATAGACGAAAATAGGCCCTGGCAAACTTACGATCCCGCAATACGGCTCTGCGGAACGCCTTGATCGCTCTGACAGTATCTCCCTTCAAGACGTATTCCTCTCCTTCGCGGAAAAGGACCCGAGCCAGGGAATCCTTCCTGGTAACCTCACTAAAAAGCGGGCTCGATTCAAAAAAAAGGAAAGAGAGAATTCCGATCCCTATTAAAAAATGTCCAAAGAAGGTCTTCAAAAGAGAGTTCCTAACCGCAGAAACAGAAATGAGAGCAATACGCTTTCGCTTGGAATAAAAGGACGAAAGCCTCTCATACCCTATAGCATTACAAGTAAAATCTTCGTTTTTTTTGTAATAAATTGTGTTTTGAATTTTCATTGTTCCATTGCTCTATTGTTAAATTCTTTGATTATAACAATGTAACAATGTAGCCATTATTTCATTTATAATTCAGCATTGCGGCTTCGCCGCGCTGAGTATATCACATGAAAATGCTGAATAATGGTACGAAGGATAATATAGAAGGACAGAACCCATCAAGCTTTTCGACGGATTCTGTCCTGATTATTGTTTTACGAAGGTTACATCCGATATAAAAGTGAGAAGACAATCTTACTGACTTCAACCTTCTCCAGTTCGGCCACATCGCCGGCCATTCTATCATAGGAGACAAAACCATAACCCACATCCAACGCGAAGTTCTGGAACGAATAACCCGCACCCAGGGAAATAACCTTCCGATCCATGGCCGAAGATGCCCCCTCCCACGGAGAGGGATATACGGCATATCCACCTCGAATTCTAAGATCTACATTGGGCACGGTAAATTCTCCACCCACTCGCCAGCTCATCGTATTCCGAAGATTCTCCTTGATGTCAATATTCATATCGGTCATGGTGTAACCCGCAGCAGGAGGATATGAGGTGTATTTGATCTGGCTGTAATTTTTAAACTCCACATCGGCAGAGACCATGAGCGGACCCGGTTTGAGAGCCCCCCCAATACGGAAGATCCAGGGTGAGCGAACTTTATAATCCCAATATCCATCGTCTGTAGAATCCGCACTCCGATAGCCATCGTCCCATGTAGTCGTTTCGGTATATTCCCAGTCCTCCTTACTCGTCAGGGTCACCGGAGTCACAATGACTCCACCCAACTGGAAGATCTCTTGAGGCTTGAGCAGAGTGGACAGGGTGAAATTGACGCCGGTGAATTTCGTATGAATATAGTCGGTTTCCACATAATCCGTGAAGGTCCAGATATCATGGGGTGTATCCTCTTCCGTAAAACGCCATGTCCAATCATCACTGCCAGTCCAAAAATTTACGGTTCCGCCAAGCAATACGCCGGGCGCCATTTCTATCGAACCCCCGAACGATGTGTTGTTGAGTCCCCCTTCTTCCAATTCGTTGTAAGACCAGGTCACAGAATCGCCGGCAGATGAAATAAATTTCGTCACATAGAGGGCGTTGTCAAAGTCTCTGACTCGATGATAACCGAATCCCAAAACCAGGCTCCCCCTGCTGGTGGGGACAGGCACGCTCACACCGATACCGTCCAGCTTGGTGTAACTGGAACTCTCCGAGGTCTCCAAACCCATGAATGTAGCCTTGTCAGTCACAGAAAGATGGGAAAAGGAACCGAAGACTTCCAATTTCTTGAGCTGCCCCAGACCCGCCGGGTTGTAGTACATGGCAGAATAATCGTCGGCAACGCCGGTGAAAGCACCCCCCATACCCATGGCCCGGGCTCCCACGCCCCAATGATGGCCCCAGATAAAGGGAACATCCTGAGAGTATAGGATTCCCCAACTCATAAGCAATATCACAAGTGTCCAAAGGTCAACTCGCCGTTTCATGTAGTCCTCCAAGGTTCAGAATTTGAGATTCGTTGTGCTATTTTTTTCGAGTGCGACTTCCTCCGCTGGACCTCGAACCGGAGCTGGATCGACCGGATGAGCTGCTGCCGCTTGACCTCGATCCGGAGCTGGAACGACCGGATGAGCCGCTCCTGGAAGAAGATCCGACGCTCCGCCCGGAAGAACTGCTCCTGCTCCGGCTGACTGAGGACCCTCTGCTTCTGCTGGACGACGAACTCCTCCGCACACGCTTGGAGGACGTAGGCGTCTTCCGTGCCTTAGGCTTTCGAACTGTTCTCGACGGCGAACTCGACTTTCGAACCCGATTGCCGCTGCTCACCCTTGTTCGTGTCGAAGATCGGTTTGTGGCCCTGTCAACACTCCTGTTCGACGAAGATTTCCTGACCCGCCTGGTAGGAGTGGCAGTCCGATCTTTGGCTTCGGACGCTTTCGCTATCCTGTTCCTGTCCGAGGTATCCTTGCGGACCCGCCGATTGCCACCAGGTTCATCAACACCCAGCGTTTTTGATGTTCGCCCGGATCTTGAAACCGCTGAGGATGCAGGAGCATAATCCTCCCTCCGATGGTGGGCCGTCCTGCGGTCGAAGGGCCGCCTCTTGCCCGGATGGCCGGAGTAGTACCCGCCGTAGTACGACCAGTAAGGATCGTAGTAACCCCCGTAACTATAATAAGAACCATAGTAACCCCCGTAAAACGGATTGTACCGATAACGGCCGTACCCGTAAGGCCAGGGATCCCACCAGCTAAAACCCCAGGGATCATATCCCCCCCAGTAAGAATAGCGATACCGGTATGGAGATGACCAGTACGGGTCAAAACCCATATTCCAGCCCCAGTCATCATCATAATAGTAATGCTCGTTGATAACGGTGGCAACGTCCTCCGAGTCTGCGACGACATCCTCGTAATCCTCCTCTTCCAGAATAAAATCTTCCGTCTCGACACGGTATACTGTCCTCCTGGGAATCGTAACCATCGTGTAGCATCCCATGAGCGTGAAGATGAACACCAGCGCTCCCACGAGAATTGCTCTCTTTGCCCATGTCATCTTAATCGCCTCCTTTCAGAGTTTTTAGGTTCAATACGTTATAACTGCTTTAAAATCGCCAATAAATCTTTACCTCAAACCGATAAACCAGGACCATGATACTACATTTCTTGAATATCTCCTTTGCTCCGGATGGTAAATTTTTTTCGATAGATACCCAATGCATTGGAACGAATACCTTCGATCCTCAGAGCAAGGGTATACGATCCTGGCTCAAGAGAAACATGAAAATTTCCAAAAACCTTACTCTCGATCACATCCGCATTGTCGGTATATGTGATATCCTCTACGGTGTCGAATGAGTGGCGGATATGGTAATCTTCGTCCAAAACAACCCAGCGATAACGATATGCTCCTTCCAGTTTATCGTTTTCCTCTTTGAATCTGAGATTTGCGGCAGGGAATTGATAAGTGAATCGAATCCTGTAAATAGAACCGGCTCGACTGGTAGACGTAATTCGAAAATCAAAATCTTTAATACGCTTCGTCTCTTTAAAACTGGGATTTACATATAAAAAATTGGGTTTCTGTATGGTGTTGGTCCTCTTCCGCCGAATATTGCTCCTGTAAAGATACCGTGAAACCCTGCCCAAATCTACTCCTTCTCCCTTGATATTGGGGAGATGATTGGAAACCAAAAAATTAACTTTATACCTGTAGTATGTCCAGAGCTCCCACCCTTCTTCAGCTTCCTCCCGGCGGTCAGGTTTCCCAAATTTGATGTAGAGCTCTCCCCTGCTGTCCCAGGGTGGATAATAATTCTCCTTCAACTTCCATTCTCGACCAAAATGTTTATAGGCATACTGAACACGGCGTTTATATTCTTCCTCAGCTTCATTTTCCGGTGTCGTTGGGGTAGGATCCCTCGGTATCCATTGCTTGCGCCACCATTCTTTCCGATCCCAATCGTTTTCCAGATTAAGATAAAATGTCAGTTCTTCTTCGGATACGATATGAAACAATCCATTCAGTAAAAGTTCCTCTTCTGTCCATGCCTCTCCGGTTCTGTAAAGTTTTTCGACCATGATATTTGAGATCGTATCCTTAGATGGCCTTACGTTGACCTTGTCTTTCTCAAGGCTTTCGGCTACTTCCTCGACTTTCTCGTCCAGCGTCCTGGAATAACCTTCCAGTGCCTCCATCGCCCGTTTAGCTATTTCCTCGTCTTGACCCTTTGCCATTTCTTCAAGAATCGGGAGTACCGTTGGATTTTTCACCTCTCCCAGAGCGAGAGCCGCCTGATATCGAACCGTTTGATCACTATCATTGAGCTTCAGACGAAGGAAAGCTTCATAATCCCGTTCCCCATTTTGAATCATTTTTTTGGCTAAGTAAATCTGGTGTATTTGTGCATCATCCACCCAGGGACTGTGGGGATAGTTTTCAATCAGTTTTTGATAACAATCGAATGCCTTTTTCTGCTGCCCGGGGGTCTGCTCCCAACTGAATCCTATCCAAAACTGGGCATCGTCACCGTACAGACTTTTTGGATATTGCTGTAATAGTTGGTCATAGGATTGGATCGCCTTATCCCACTTTCTTTCTCGAATAGCCCTTTTACCGTTTTTATACATCTTAGCATCTTGGCCAAATAGGGAGGAAATAGAAAAGAGCACCAGTAAAATGACAACCAAAGAGAGCTCTTTCCCGGCGACACCCCTCGGCAATATTTTGAATTTATCGATACCCATTACCCATCCATCTCTTAAGATTTCTTGTTGTTGCTCACGAAATGAAACCGTGTATTTTTGTTAATATTTGACGCGCGTCGATGGTTTGACGTACATCGGTAGACAATTCAGCCAGGTCGATTTCGGCAGTCCCTATCACATCTTCGAGTACCCATTCGATTTCTGTGACGAGTTGATAGAGTTCCTGATCCCGATTTTCGACATGATTCTTCACCTCCCTGGTTCGATGAAGAACTTCACGCGTGATTTCCATTTCCATTTCCCATTCTTTATCATCCAGTAGCGATGGATCATCCATGTTGGAAAGGTTGAGAAAAAGTGTCTCGACACTTAGGAGGTAATTTCGAAGGGCTCGATTCTCGTTTAAGTCATTCAACGATAAATTGTTACTTGTCAATTTATCGTATCTTTCAAACCAGGTTGGAGGATCAAACAGTATTTTACCCAATCCAAGTCCTCCGAAAAATATAACCACAAGAAGGGCCCATCGCCATACTGGTTGGGGCCAAAGGGTGAAACGATCCAGCAATGCCTCGAATCGAGAGGATTTTCTTTGATATGAACTCTTCATCCGGATTCTTCGAAGACAATTGTCAGCGAGTCTGGCAGGGACTTTCCGAAATGTTCTTTTCCGGAGGAGCTTTCCTGTTTCCTCGAACGCTTTGAAGAGCTCATTACATTCTTCACACATCTCCACATGGTCCTGGAATGGTTCTCGTCCCTGATCATGCAGCTCACCCAGCAAATAGGGTAATACTTTATTTTTCTCTTTACATGCCATTTTTAAGCCTTTGGTGAATAGTCTCTAAGTTCTCTTCTTAATCGACGGAGAGCCCGGAACATATGTGTTCTGACGCTTCCCTCAGAACATCCTAATATCTCGCCAATTTCTCGCATTCGAAATCCATGGTAGTAATTCAAAATAACAGTCATTCGTTGAGGTTGGGTCAACTTTTTAAGGGCAGATTCGATGGCTTCTTCTTCTCCGGTATAACCCTTGAATCCCTTTTCGTCGAACCAGCGAAGACTTGTTTTCTCATCTTGAGGATCCAGGTCGACCCTGGATATTTTTCTTTCCTTTCTTCGAAAATCAATTCCAATGTTGTAAGCAATCCGGTAGAGCCATGTTGAAAATTTTGCTTCTCCTCGATATCCACTCAAATTCACAAACGCTCGCAGGAAGGTTTCCTGGGTCAAGTCTTCGGCATCTTCGTAATTACCCGTCATGTCGTAGAGAAGATGAAAAATCAGTGGAGCATATTTCCGAACGAGTTTGTCAAATGCCTTTTTTGATCCTTTTCGAACTTGATGAACCCATTTTTCATCTTCCTGGCTCATTCACCCAATCTCTACCTTTTTAGACGATTGATACTGAATTTCGTTTACATAAAAAATTTGCCTGAAACCCTTGGACGTCCAGGGGAATATTAAACCTTATTTTCTGCATCACAATTGCGTACTGCGATTTTTTAAAATGAGTTGATATCTTTTTCAACGATCACGCTATCCATCCGTTTCCTGGGAAGGTGACGAACAAATTTCGAGTCTGGTCACATCGCCTGCCAGGAAACGGTTCTCTTTTTCCTGATCATCAACAAGGCGCAATTGGCCATCATGATCCAGTCCGGCATATCGCCCCTCTATCGTAAAATTTGGATTCGTAATTCGGATTCGGCTCCCCATCAGCCAGTCGGATTGCCTCCAGGCATCAACAATAATCGATGTTCCCTTCTCGACAGTCAGATCACAATTTTTTTCCATTTTTTGAACCAGACATTGTCTTACTTCACCAATGTCGACCGGTCGATTCTTTTCAATCCGCATTGAAGTGGCAGGAGAGTTGATCCTGCCCGATTCTATGTCCCTACGGTCAAAATTGACATTCAGGCCAACACCCAGTACAACAGCATGTCGGTTAAAATCGACTTCTGACAGAATTCCTGCGATTTTATTACCTTTAATTAAAACGTCGTTGGGCCATTTAAGTTGTGCATTAATGGAAAAATTTTCTAAAGTATCCCTGACGGCCAGAGCTGCTGTTTGACCCATGGCCTGGAAAAATTTTTTATCCGATTCTGTGAAAACAAAGGATAACGTCAATCCTCGCCCCCCCGGAGACAACCATGGGCGATCAAATCGACCCCGTCCGGCTGTCTGGTATTGTGCCCACACGACGTCACCATGACGGCAAAAATCGAGATGGCTAAGCGCCCATCTGTTCGTAGACTCCAGCCTGGTGAATTTAAGGAGTCTACCCTGCCAGAGTCCTCCACCATCGATGATCCGTTCGGGTCTATCTGTTTCACCATTTTGTTGCATTTCAGGTTCCTTCCTCGGATCAAACAATCGTAACCCTCTACATCATTCGGATATATAAAAGCAGAGTTATCAACACCAAGGCGCCCGGCAAACTTCCATCGATAAAATTTTGTCGATATGGTCAAATCAGGCAGTCATTTATACGATATTTGAAATATAAAGTTATTCTCCGGAAGAAAACTAATAATAAAAAGAGAGAATTGCAATAGGTAAGAAATAAAAGGTTCAAAACCGACACCTGCACGGTATGAAAAGTTTTGCAGCCATCGGTTCATTCCAAAATGAGCAGCAGGGATGGCAAACACATAGGAGATGAGGATCAATTTGACAAAATCCTTTATCAGAGTAACCGTTGTATTTTGAAAGTTCGCACCCAACACTTTCCGGATACCTATCTCTTTGGTTCTTCGCCGTACCGTATACAGATTCATAAAATTAATACAGGCAATTAACACGACATAAGTATAAAAATTGGAATGTCCCCAGCTCTTCAGGAGGTCCGTATTCTTCCATTGTTTGATTTCATTTTATCATCGCGTGCGATCAAATGCTTCGTTTTACCCATGAATGGATCGATTCGGACATAATCTTCAAGTTCCGGGAACTTCTCTTTGAAAGTGGGAGCCAGCGGAGAGGGAGTGCCCGGATAATCAGGTTCTGTATTGCCCCGGGAGGATCTCATCAAACGATAGATACGATGGCTGTTCTGATGGTACTTGTCATAGCTCATTTCATCCGCAATATAGACGCCTATCAGTAGAACACCGGCCATTCCGAGTACATTGATGAGGGAGAAAACCTTATATTTTCTCACATTTCTCAGGGCAATTTTAAAGTAATTTTTGAACATTTGATAATTTGTTAACTAAATGCTTTTTTTCATAAATTCGGTGACGTATTAAAAAGATATTAGACAGGATAATCATGCCAGAGGCAGATACGCCTATGGAATACAGGATTAACAAGATAATTATTATCCTGTTTATCTTGTTAATCCTGTCAAAAATTTAATGTCGTCGTACACTTCCAACTTTAGTCACTTTAGCTCACTTTGACCCTACCGATAATTTTAAAGAAACTTAACTATTGTGGTAAAACCGGGAATATTCGTATGAATATTCTCATTCTGAAGGGCTCATTTCAATGCACCCTCTTTTTTATTGGAATCATACGTTTCCCTGACATATAATAAAAGCAATTTTAGGATAAAAATCGACCGAATAAATTCAAAAGCTTAAATTCGGACTCATTTTTTTCAAATTTATATCCTAATAAACATCTTAAAATAAGAAGATAACAATCAAACGTTCGTTCTTCCTAAATATTTTACATCTTGACAATTTATAGGGTATAAGGTATATTGTTGACGCCGTTTTGAGGAGAATGAAATATATGCAGAAAATATTTGATCCTGTGGAAAATTATAAAAGGACAAAAGAATCCATTGGATATGTGGACAGGGACGCCGCCACCGGGAAAGTTTACGACGATCTGGGTTTCCGTTGTGGTCTTGAGATTCATCAACAATTAAAAACGGAAAAAAAACTCTTCTGTCGTTGTCCTGCAGGGCTTTATCAAAAAAAAGGTGAATACGATGCGGAAGTGATTCGGCACATGCGTCCCACGTTGAGTGAGCTGGGAGAATACGATGGCACCGCTTTAATGGAATTTAAAACGAAAAAAACAATCGTATACCGAATAAAGAACGAAACGGCCTGCACATACGACATTGACGACACCCCACCCTTCGGACTCAATCGAGAGGCATTGGCGATTGCAATGGAGGTCGCTCTCCTCCTCAAATGCAGTATTGTGGGAGAATTACATATCACGCGGAAGCAATATCTGGATGGCAGCATCCCCACGGGATTTCAGCGGACCGGGATCTTAGGCATCGAAGGAGAAATCCCTTTAAAAAAGAAGAAGGTTCGAATTATTCAGTTGAGTATCGAAGAAGAGGCCTGCCGGGAGGTGTCCGATGTAGGCCATATCAGAATCTACACGACGGACCGATTAGGAATGCCTCTGATCGAGACGGTCACTTATCCTGATTTACATGCCCCCGACGAAGTTGCCGAAGTCGCTCATTACCTACGTTTCCTCACCCGCAGCACTGGGAAAATGAGAACCGGAATCGGTGCGGCCAGGGAAGACGTAAACGTAAGCATAAACGGTGGGACACGCGTGGAAATCAAGGGGGTTGCTCACATCAAGTGGTTACCCGAATTGACACATAATGAGGCATTTCGACAGAAAGCACTTCTCGAGATACGAAAGATATTAACCCGTCGCATTTCGGATCCATCGAGATGGAAGATCGAAAGTAAACGCATTCTTGCGTCCGATTTGAAACACGATGAGACTTTCATGAAAAAAGCGGGGGCCGACAGCCGACATATCGTTGCAGTGAATCTCCCCGAATTCAAGGGAATTCTTTCCTTTTTCACCCAGCCCGGTATGAACTTCGCGAATGAATTGAGCAGCCGATTGAAGGTGATCGCATGTCTTGATCAGCCAAACATGACGCATTCCGAAACACATGATCCTCTATTGAACGAAAAGGATTGGTCAACACTCAAGAAGCTGTTGAAGAGTGGAGAAAATGACGCCCATGTGATCTTTTGGGGACCCGAAGAAGATATGAGGACGGCTTTGGAAACCATTGATGAGCGGTGTTGTTTGGCTTTTGATGGCGTACCCAATGAAACGCGAAAAGCCCTGAAGAATGGGACGACCATTTTTGAGCGCATCCTTCCCGGACCGGACCGAATGTATCCTGACACCGATTCTCCACCCATCCCCATCAAGGAAACCTTCATTGAAAAGACCCAAAAAGGGCTCCCATCAGATGTCTCCTATCGACTGGAGCAGATGAAAGACTGGGGTATCCCTTCCGACACCTATACCTATATTCTAAAGCGGAACCTGTTTCCCATCATTGAAAAAATCATCACGGATTTTCAAGAAAATCCCTCTTTTGTAGGCACGTTCATCGGCCACACATTAAAAAATGTAGAAAGACGCCTCGGACCTTCCCCACGATTTCAGAATAGTAAAATCTATAATCTTTTTTCTTTTATTCATAAAAACCAACTCAATAGAAATATTGTCAAGCTCATGTTGCCCATTATATATCTCAATCCTGACAGCGAACATAAGGCAATATTGAAAACCATTGGATATCAACCCATGACCGAGCAAAAGATCCTTTCTAAAATTCCACTATTGAAAGAGACGTTTAAGGATATCCAGGGGACACAGGATGGCAAGGCGAAAATGTCGTGGATCATGGGGAAATTAAGACCGTTTGCAATTGGGAATATGGATCTAAGGGAAGTTCGAAGAGCGATCGATGGAGAGAAACAATGAGTGATCCTTTCAAAGGATATAAAGGGAAAGCCCTTTCATGTTTGAAAGAATTTAATGTTCGCGTGTGGAGTGAAGCACAGATTGAGTCGACACGGGGAAAATTTAAAGGCATTATACTCCCCCGTTCCGAAAACGACGATGACTGGCATCTTGTACTCAAATTGGCCAACGGATACAATGTGGGTATCGACGTGAACACGATAACAAACATGAAAGGGATGGGTTACAAGGAAGCACATTATAAAATTCCGGAAAAAGAGTTTCCCTTTTCTAAAGAGAAACCAAACGTCAAGCTTTTTGGAACCGGCGGCACCATTGCATCCCGGTTGGATTATCGGACTGGTGCGGTCATTCCTACCTTTTCACCAGGTGAGCTTTACGGTGCCGTTCCCGAATTGGCCGATATCTGCAACCTGACTACCGAAAAACTCTTCGCAGTCTTTAGTGAGAATATGGGATCGGAACAGTATATCGAACTGGCCAAGGCCATCGGGCAAGAGATTGAAAAGGGGATCGACGGCATTGTCATCGGACACGGTACAGATACAATGCATCACACCGCTTCGGCTCTTGCCTTCATGGTTCAAAACTCACCCGTACCCATCGTCATGGTCGGTTCCCAACGTTCTTCAGACCGTCCCTCATCCGATGCCGCTCTCAATTTGATTCATGCCACGACAGCCGCTGCCCACTCAGACATCGCCGAGGTGATGGTCTGCATGTTCGGACCCACATCCGATGAATACGGACTGCTGCATCGCGGCACGCGTGTCCGGAAAATGCACTCCTCCTACCGTTCCGCATTTCGAACGATAGGGGATAAGCCTCTGGCCACCGTCGAAAAGGATAAAATCACACATCTCAGACAGGATTACAACCGGCGAAGGAAGGATAACCATGCGGATATCTATCCTTACTTTGAAGAACGGGTCGCATTGGTTTATTATTACCCGAACATGCATCGAGACATGATCGACTCCTTGGTAAATAACGGATATAGAGGTATCATTATTGCCGGAACCGGCCTGGGCCATGTGAATAAACCCGTATATCCCGCCATCGAAAGGGCTGTGAAAAAAAATGTGGCCATTTATATGACCGTTCAGACATTGTGGGGTTATGTCAACATGTTTGTTTATGATACAGGCAGAGATCTGCTGAGCAAAGGGATCATTCCCGCCGAGAACATGCTTCCTGAAGTGGCCTATGTCAAACTGGGTTGGGCTTTGGGACAGACCGATGATTTGAAAAAAGTGAAAGAAATCATGTTGACACCTGTCAATGGCGAAATTACGGAAAGGGAGCCATACAACGGTTATCTCGTATTTCAAGGGGGAATACCCGAAGTCGAAGACTTTCTAAAACGCGTGCATAAATAAAAAAAGCCAGGGCGTTATCCTGGGCTTGAATATGACGTCCCTTCGGAATAATCACTTCGTCTATTTTTCTATTTGTATCCTGTTTATCTTGTTAATCCTGTCTAAAATTTTATGTCATCGTATTTATGAAATTACACACTTAGCGACTGCAAAGCCTGACTACCGCACCAACTGCCCTGCCCCATCGACCTTTACGATAAACCAGCGTCCTATATAGGCTTTGAAATCGACTTTTGGTATCAGGACTGTTTTTCTTCCCTGACCAGTCATGGTCGTGACCTCGACATCCACGGGCGATTCATCTTTTAATCCGAAATGAACGGGCATCGCGTTCTGGGAATTGTAACCCGATCCCGTATCGAAAATGTTCATTCCCAGCAGTTTCCCGGTCCCTGCTTCATAGATCCGTAATTCGGTGCCCGCACGGGTGTAATGTCCCTGCCCATCCAAAACCATCACCTGCAGGGATCGACGGGCCCGTTCGGCAGACAGCTGATTACGGAAGAGATAGTGCATGCCATCGGTGCCACCACCGGTCAGGGCCAGATCCAGGTCTCCGTCATTATCAAAATCGACCCATAGGGCCCCGTGATCGGCATTCTGTTTTAGCAATATCTCCGGAGTGATGTCTGTGAACCGACCTTCATCGTTATGAAAGAGATAATCCCGAAAACTCTTGCCTCTCGTGATGGTTCCGTTCACGTAGAGATCGGGACGTCCATCATTATCATAATCGCCCCATGTGCCCGTATCGTAACAGTTGTCAATGGCCAGACCCAGCTTCGGAGCCATATTTTGATAGCTCTTACTTTCATCCATCCGAAAAAGTCCGTTAGGCCCATAGTTGGCGATAAAGATATCCAGGCTTCCATCATTATCATAATCGACGAGGCTTGGCCGGACACTTCCGAACTTCTCGGAGCCCAGGGGTCGGCCTCCGCTCTCCAGTCCAAGCTCAGGGGCGATATCGACAAAACGATCCCCCTCATTTTTGAACAACCCATTGGCATCTCCGTCCATGTTCGTCACGTACAAGTCGAGATCACCGTCCTTGTCGAAGTCGAACCAGACTGCACCTACCGTCCTCCTGGGATCATCGACACACAACTGTTTCGCCACATTCTTGAATCGACCTCCATCATTTCTGAAAAGGACGTTGGGACGATTCCTGAGGCCGACAAACAAATCCACATCCCCGTCGTTGTCATAGTCTACCCAGCATGCCTGCCGAAAACTGCCTGTGAGTTTCACTCCGGTCGCTCCGGTGACATCGGTGAAGTGTTTCCCGTCTCCATCATTACGATAGAGCCGGTTCCAACTTTTGGAGCGTGATACGAATGCCACGAACAGATCCATATGGCCGTCACCGTTGTAGTCACCCCAGGCGCTGGTTCTCGTGATATCGGTATCTGCGATGCCCACCTGTGATGCAACATCTTTAAAGGTGCCATCGTCATTACGGTATAATCGGTTTGGTTTTCCCCTGAATCCTACGAATATATCTAGATCACCGTCATTATCGAAATCGGCTATTGCATTGGTGAGGGTTTCCCCATCTTTGAAAAGTTCGGGCTGATGCAGCTCGAAACTCGGGTCCCAGTCTGTGAAGGGTTTCCGTGGGATCTTCTCGTCACGCATCGCTGCATGATAGGCGAAACTCGCCATGATAACGGCATTGATTTTCAAGTCTTCGGGCTCGAGCATGTGAATGGAGATATATTCTATATCCCAACTCACAAAGGACTCGCCCCAGGGCTCCAGTGCCGTGTTCACGAGGCCGATTTCATCCATCGTGGTTTTTGACCAGTTCTGGGCATCCCTCATGTTGGGCGAAGCCGTAAACCTCGGCCCGAAGACATCGGTCAAATACCAGACGTATTCCATGACCTTTGAACGCTCGAATCCTTCTTCTCTAATCCTGGAGACCACATCCCAGTAGACCTTTTCCTGGGCGAAACTAATAGAGTAAAATAAGATGATCAATGTGAATCCTGACAGAACGAATCTTACTAATTTCATGGTTTTCTCCTTCACTGACTAATTTAATTGAACCACAGAGAACACAAAGAACACAGAGTAAAAACAAATCATTATTAATAACTGCGGCTTTTCAGAGCCAAGTGGGCAAATAGTCAACACCTCATCTCTCGGGGTTTCAACCCCGAGTATTTCCCAAAACCTTAATCCCATATTTTTCAAATACAATTGATACTCGTCTGCAAAAGTCTTCTTAGATAAGCAATTTTTCTTTGATTAAAAAAATGACTAGGGGTTAAAACCCCCCATCTTTTCTTACGATCATTCTAATCCACGAGCTTTAGCTCGTGGCAACTCATTTGACCTTATTATCTCAGTATAATATTAAAATAAAAAATCATGAGATTTGACAAATAGTTCATTATTCATTCTTAATTCATCACGCGCCAGAGGCGCATTTTTTTTTAAACGCATATGTCTTCAAATTTTCAATTTCTTGTAAAAAAAACAAAGACTTTTCTCGTAATACTATAATTTATCATACATAACAACTTCCTGGCAGAGCTGAGCATTTACCTGTCCTGTTCGCCGGAGACATCCAGAGTATCCACGACCGTGACCCTCGTCCTGTATCGGATATTGGCCAAATCGGATTCCACCTGGATGGGAATGGGCATTTCAGGATAACTTGCAGAGACTTCGCGTATGAGTTTCGCGCCGGATGGTATAGTCAAACGTGAGGCAATCCTCAGAGATTCCGGTGGATCGTTAGACCATGAGAATGTGACCCGATCTTTCCGATGGTTGAAATTCAGTTCCGAATGGACACTGTCAATCTCCAGGGTGTCCACTCGAATGGTGAGCGTCACGTCATACCAGGGACGACTGCTGTTTATCTTCCAGTCGATGGTCACCGTATCCTTTTCACCTTCGATAAACGCCTCATGCCCTCTCACATGGAACCAATCAGCCGTAAACGAATGTGCCAGCACTTCCTTATGTGTCCTTCCCTCATATCGTTGATCGAGGGAATCGGTTTTAACGCTGACATCGAGGAAGTGCTCGTTTCCGATGAGTTTTAGCTCGCTCTCCTTTTTCCCCATATCATATTCCGCCTCCACCCGAATCAAGGGGCGCCACATGTCACCGTATGCCGGAAGGGAATAAAGAAAACCCCCATACCCGATAACGATCAATAGAATAATCAAACCGAAAGCCGGCCTTCTCGAAACCTTACACAAGGTTTTCACAGAACCGATATCGACCAGGATATACGCATATAGATAGATAAAAGGCAGACACCAGATCACCAAAATCACCGTCAGTACCGCGCTGTAGAGAAGGGCTTCTAAAAAACTATCGATGTTCAAACCGATAAAAGCAGACATTCTTGTGAAACCTGTGAATGTCTCCACAAACAACAACCTGAACATCGGAACGGGTGCAAGGAAAGAGAATATCAACTTTATCCATGGTACGGGTATTAAAATAGCAAGGCTGATCAATGTAAAAGAAAGTGCTGGATAGAGTGCGAGACGCATACTTGCCAGACCAGCCGGAATGATATAGATGAATAAGATGATCAAGGCCCGTTTAGTATAAACATAGGGATCGGGGCTGAACCTCCATTTCCGAGTCAATTGCAGAACAATCCATAATCCGGCTATCGACCACAATACGGCAAACCATATATAGCCGTTTATATTGTTAACCCATGGGTATCTCAATCCCTTGAAAAGCTGCAGGATATCATCTCCGATTTCTGCAAAAATGGCTATGATAATCATCATCAAAAAGAGTTTGAGTCCAGAGAATCGAACCCGTTGCTTTTTTTCGATCCGCAACCGATTTTTTCGACTGTATAAAAACGCCCGGATACCCATTAGCAATGCAATGACGTTAAAAATCAAAATCACCCAGGACGGAATGAATACGAGAAAACCAAACATCTGCCACATCATGTATGGCCCATTCTCCGAAACAGGAATTCCATGTTCCTGGTATTTTTGCAACAGACCATCCACCAATCTGCCGCATCGATCCAGCATCGGTTTACTGATGAAGTCGATTATATCCTGCGGAGTATGAATGGGTGAATGATTGAAGCCGACAGTAAAGTCGATGGCCGGAATGTGCCTGTTTAAAAAGGGCATGTGGTCGGACCCCGCACCGTCGCCTATGTTGTTGATCGTTGAAAAATGTGTGGGATATTGAAGCCGGTTGATCCCGAGTTCCCGGTCCAGGGCGAACGCATCTCTCACAAGCCAGACAGGAGCCTGGCCGGAATCGGTCTCAAATATGGTGACAATCTTATCATCGGCCCCGGTCATGTCTGCAGAAATCATCAACACGACATCGTCGATACCGGAATAATGATCCACAAAATATTCGGAACCCACCAGGCCCCGCTCCTCCCCACCGAATGCCGCGAAAACCATGGTATAGTTTCGCTCCCGTCGACTCCATATTCGTGCCAGTTCGATAGCGGTCGCCGTGCCTGAAGCATTGTCGTTTGCACCGGGGATTTCCCTGCCGTCCGAATCGATGTGCCCCCCAACGACAATGGTCGAATCGGATTTCCCACGAAATATTCCCACGGCCGTCCCACTGTGGGTATTCACCGAACTGCGCGGTGCTTCCACTTTTCGAAATGTCATCACATAGGCCGAATCGGCACCAAAACTGCGAAATTTTTCGGCAGCCCAATCCAGTGCGATACGCTCATTCAATGATCCCATGGGTCTGGGACCTATCGTGACACTCAAATGATGAATAAACGAATACACGCTGTCTGCATTGAAAACAGGTGTTTGGGAGAAAACACCAACAGGTAAAAAGAGGAACATGAAGAATGATGAAATGCTTCGAAAAGTCATGATATCCTCCTTGAGTAAAGTGAGGAAGGAAAAAGGAAAAGGGAAAAAGGAAAAACATTATTATTTACTGAAATTTTAAATCATTGATTGGTTTATTAGTAAAGAATGTTTATCAATCAGTTGAATTCTTTTCCTTTTCCCTCTTCCTTTTTCCTTTACCCCGTGAGATAAGGGATTGTTAATTCTATTAATTTAATCATCACAAATTCATTACTATCTCACGGGGTGAATCCTTTTTCCTTATTGTGTATAGTATATTTTCTGGGAGTATTTTAATATGTCTGAACCAACCTTAAAAAAGGCTTATGATTTGCTTGAAAAATTGGCCGAATATGTGATGAATGAGGTGCCCACGAAAAAAGAAGTGGAAAAGCATTTTCAAGAAATAGAAAAGGAACTGGAAAGCAAGGCAGATAAAAAAGATCTTATAATTGTAAAAGAAGAACTTACAGATGTAAAAG
>Ga0114922_10001780_pt1 | contig 20432 bp, 21 predicted proteins | sample AartaG_FD_100975 | JGI IMG/M metagenome (GOLD analysis project Ga0114922, IMG submission 100975) | Deep subsurface microbial communities from Aarhus Bay to uncover new lineages of life (NeLLi) - Aarhus_00045 metaG | ecosystem: Environmental > Aquatic > Marine > Oceanic > Sediment | place...
CTGATGACCAGGCCAAGCTCCAGCGTCTTTCTGTATGATTTCCCGGCCCTGAAGACTTTGGCATTTTTTGGAAGACCAGAACAAAATCGATTTTGTAGCAGATGGACTCCTCCACCCTGTTCGCTATTTCTATTATTTAACATGACTCATTCCTCCTCTCATGTGAACTCTTCATCAATCATACCAATTTCGTATCATCCCTGTCCCGCACTTTGGGCATTCCCTCTCATAACATGTCTTTTTACCTTCCCGCATCAATATTTCTCCACAACATGGACAAAGACAACTAAGAACAAGTTCCTCAGAATAAGCGTCATCATTACATCCAGTGATCTCTGAACCTTTCTGAACACCAAAATCGTTATTTCCCTGGTTATCAATTTCTGTCATTTTTGACATTTCAACCACCTCTTCCTATTAAATATTAATCAATATCAGATTCTGCATTTTTGATTTTTGTCTTTAAAAATGGTCAAAAATAATATCCCATTTTTATAATCTTTATCAAATTGATCACCGTACGTATCGGTTGGTAAAACACATGATCGTTCAAACGGCCCGAAGTACATTTCTCTCCTGCTGCGATACCCATCAACTTCTTCACGTTTAACCTTTTTATCACCTTTAATTTCCAAAACACATCCAAATAGACTCACTTTAATATCCTGTTCATCGATTCCGGGTAACTCAATCATCACGATTAGCCTGTCTTCTTTTTCAATGATGTCGATTGCAGGCAACCACATCTCTGTATATTTTCTTATACACGAAGATTTGCTCATGATACGAGACCAAAACTGATCCATCTCCTCCAAGGAAAGATGAGTCTCCTCATCATTGGAATCATTCCCGGTAGTTCGACTCTGAAAAATATCCATTTCTTCGAGAAATGGGCAATGATCTTCGGAATTGGATTTTTTTGTGTCAGACTGCATTGGAATCACCTCCTTCGTTCAGAACGCCTCTGTACTCCTTTTGATCTCCCGTGCGTGTGAATAAAACTCATGTAATGACATTCTTCGCAGGAAGACAAAACCTTGTGTTGCCCGAATCAATGGACTTTTATGTTTATCAATCAAACTCTCATGTACTTTTTGCGTTGGGAGCGAGACCACACCACCGGAATTGGCTTGTGCCCATTCAAGAAAATAGAGTGCAGCCAGTTTACCCAATGAAGGAAAATTGTCGACAACAAGAACTCCTGTTTTCTCATCAGAAGAACAGAACAGCTTTTGCCCACTTCCCTCGAGTGCAACACGTTCTACCTGGGATACTTTCTTACATCTCTTCTGGTTCATTATCATTCACCGTTATGATACCATTTATTGATGGCATTCACCGTTGCCGTGATGACCGGATACACCACAGGTGAAGCGGTTAACATCGGATGTGTCCCGATTTGCAGGTTATCAATGTCCATGTCTGTCATCTTGTTCAAGATCATCACTGAAAACATATTAACCATCTCTCCCACAGAGTCTCCACCATACATTTCTGCTCCCAATAATACATGTGAATATCGTGCAAAAATAAGTTTGAGGTATATTTTAGACGCTCCAGGCAGCTTTCCAGGATGCCGATCCACTGTTGTCGCTTCCCCCACGGTATAATCGAGATTCATGGATTTGGCTTTCTCTTCTGTGATTCCACTGACACCAAAAGCCGTATTTCCCACTTTGGATGAGAAGGAACCCAAAACGCCCATAAATTTCCGGATCACTTTAATCTTAAATAAATCCGAGCCCACCAATCTTCCTTCCGCCATGGCCGTAGAGGCCAACCGAACATCAGAATAATCACCCGTAAAAAAATCTTGTTTGGCAGAGCAATCCCCGATAGCAAAAATGTCATCATCCGAGGTGCGTAGATATTCATTCACAAGAATACCGTATTTCGAATCGCAAGCCAAACCAAATTTTTCTGCAAGTTCAAGATTCGGCCTGCTTCCTGTGGATACAATGACCATCTGAGCGGGTATCAAAAGATCATCTAACATGACTCCACATACTTTCCCATTGCCTTTAATTGATTTTACCCTTTTACCCAAAAGAATTTCAGCTCCCCCTGTCTCTAATATTTCTTTTGCTTTATCCCCAAATTCTGTATCCATGGATAATGGCAGAAGATGATCCTTGAGTTCAATTACCGTGACTTTTTTCCCGGCTTTTAATGCTTCATCTGCCATCTCGACTCCAATGTATCCGCCGCCGATGATCACAATCTTCTGGACATCCTCTGCAAATTTTCTCATCAGCTTCAGATATTCATAATCTTTTTGAACAAGAAATACACCTTCTTTATCCATGCCCTCACTGGGTGGGACAGTGGACGTAGAACCTGTAGCCAAAACCAATTTATCATAAGCCAATTTCTCTCCGCTCTTCAACCTGAGGATCTTTCCTTTTTTATCAACGACTTCATCAATTATTAAATCTGCTCCATGGTTTTCAATAAGTCCATCCGGTAAAATGTCATCGTCTACACTTTCAAGCGATTGCAATGTATAAGGTATGCCGCATGGTATCAGCGCTACTCGATCTTTCCTGATGACAGCAATCTTCTTGTCCGAATAGGTGTTGTGTGCTGATATGGCGCAGGTTACTCCGGCGGGGCCACCTCCGACGATAATAACATCATATTTTTTCATTTTAATTTCCTCCTCTTTGATTTCGTCCAACGGTTAATACAGGACAAGATGCAATTCTGGCCACTCGCTCAACTGTACTGCCTATCAAAAAGTGTTCTAATTTACCCATACCGTGAGCTGTCATTACGATGAGATCGATCTCATTATCCTCTGCATACCTTTTTATTTCTTTATACGCTTTTCCTTCTCTTAGAGCGTATACTGCTTTGCTTTTGGGAATACCTGTGAATTTGACAAGATTTTCATCGAGATGACGGATCACGGCCGGATTCCCCTGCAAAATCATTTCAGAATTCATGAGAAAATATTCCGGATGAAGCTCCACTTGAACGGAATGTAAGAAATGAAGTTCAGCTTTGAATTCTTGTGCACCCACGATTCCCCAATCTACACCGATCTTCGATGTCTCAGAGAAATCAATGGGTACGAGTATCCTTTCAACTCCCATTTTATTGAAATCCTTATGAATTGTGAGCACAGGTATGCGAGATAATCGCATCACTTTTTCCGCTACACTCCCAAATAACCATTTATTGAAACCTGACCGTCCATGGGTGCCTAAAACCACTAAATCAAAATCATTTTCTTCAATAAATTCCAATATCGTATTTGCAGCATTTAATCCCCGTATTAATTTAGAGTCGACCGTAATACTTCTGGACTTACTTTCTTCGATATGTTTCTCCATCAGCTTGGACTTTCTTTCTTCTTGCCCCTCCACAATATTTTCTAATGCCATGAGATGTGCTTCATCGCTAACATCCTCATGATACAAGAGAATAATGTGGAGTAAAGTCACTTGTGAATGGAATCTCTCCGCCAAAAACAGAGCATACTGCAATGCATTATTGGAAAATTCGCTGAAGTCAACGGGTACGAGTATTTTATTAAAAGTCATTTTTTATTCCTCCTACTTAGATTTTCAAAGTTGAGCATCAAAGAACGCCAATGCTTTTTCGCTGAGTCTCTGTGTTTAAAAATTGTACTTTCGATTCCTTGTTTATGATTATGAAGCAATCTATTGAGAGAATCTTCAATTGACCTGGTCGATAATGGTTTCTCAATAAAATCATGAATTCCCAACTTTTTAGCATCAGTCACGAGCTGATTATTACCATAGGCTGTGATCAATATTTTAATAGCAAATGAATGAGAATCTCGAATCCTTTGAAAAAACTCCAAACCCGTAATTCCTGGTAAAAAATAATCTGCAATGATAATTTGAAAATCTTCATTCTCTAGCAATTTTAGGCCCTCTTCGGCAGATTCTAAGGTTGTCAACGGACATCCTTCTCCCTGAAAAAATAGGCTCAAAGCATCTCTAATCCACTTATCATCGTCTATGAGTAACGTCTTCATCACTTTTAATTTTTCAAATAAGTCCATTTTTACCTACTCACTGTCAATAGTGATATTCATACCTGTTTTCTTCTTACTCTCATACTTTAGTATAGGCATAATTCATACCAGGAATTTTAATGTTTCCCTAATTCTATTAAATTAATACATTTATGCCCGTTGTCTACACATGAAAATCATCCAGCAGACAAACCATATTTCGAAATATTTCGAATTTTGTTTTCGTAAAAATTCGAAATGGGCGATTTTGCAAAGTTACGAGTTTTCAACACCACCGGTATGAAACAGTAACCTTCACTAACTCTAAAGGCTGATTGACACTTGTTGATGCCAGTGCCCAACGCATCCGGCTTTGGCCAAGGTCAATACCACCAGGGTCCTGAAGATGAATTCCAGTCCCATAGCCTCAATAAATATTTATTTTCAGGTATTCTTTCAATAAAAAGTGTCTCTTAATTTAAAAACCAAATCTGACTGGATTGCTCTGAACCGATTCCAAAAAAGATTATCATTCAAAGAAAAATTCTCAAAGAACAGACTCTACGAATGAGACGTTCACAAAATCTTGGTAAAAAAGTGAATGAAATATTACTTGCTTATAGTAATTGTATCTGTTAGATTTTGGTACAGGTATTCAAAATAGTCTGACAACGGTCGAATCAATTCTGTCCATCAAGATTTCACTTGATTAAATTAATCGAATGCCTTATAATTGTTTCTAAGATATGAATATAATAAGAAATAAAATTACAAAGCCACTTAACATTACCACAATACTGATTTTTACCGGGATTCTTCTCCTGTTGTTCGCCAGTTTTGCTTTGTTTGAGTTTTCCAGATCCAAAAAAGATCTGGTTTCGATGCTGAAAGACGAGGGATTGATACTCCTGGATGCTCTTACAGCCAGCGGAGAACGATCAATTCTTTCTTACGAGGAACTTGAGCAGTTGATGCAAAATCGTCTGTTGAAGAGTGCTTACTGGATTGAGGAAGTCGATTTTACATCAGGTTTAACAAGATCCTTTCTGGATCAGTTCGCCCTTACAATGAATTTTTATAGGATCCATGTGTTTGCCCGAACTGGGAATAGGGTGATGAGTAGTACTCCCCCTCACCAGGAACAGAGTTCAATACCGAGAGTAGACCGTGATAAAGTTGTTCAGGAATATTTATTAAACTCTGATTTAGATTCTCTTATTATCGGATTTCGGGAAGGACAATTCTTAAAAGAACCAAGATATGCGGTGGTCGTAAGACGAAGAAAAGGCGGGGGTATTGTCGTAGCGGCCGATGCTAAGAAGCTTGCCGCTCTTCGAAAAGAACTTGGACCTGGCAGACTCATACAGGAGATTGGGAGTCGACCCGGCATCGTTTATCTAACTCTTCAAGACACGTTGGGTATTCTTTTGGCGAGTAAAGGCGTAGGTGAAATGACCCGTATCTCAAGCGACTCATTCCTATACAATGTTTTTACCAATAAAACGACAGGATCACGGTTTTCTAGTTATAAAGGTAATGAAGTATTCGAGATTGCGGGATCATTCATGATGGAAGGAGATCATCTTGGTATTTTCAGGATCGGACTGAAAACAGATCACTACCGTAATATTTTGAGAAATGCAAAATACAGACTTTTCTTCATTGCTCTGATTTTAGTTCTAGCTGGCATTTTTGGCCTTAGCTTCATGATGGTAAATCAAAACATAAAACTTTTATCCGAGTCATATCAGCGTGTAAAGACACACACAGGTGAAATCCTGCAGAACATGAAGGATGCAGTAGTCGCTACAGATGGTGAAGGTAGAATCACCGTTTTTAACGAGGCCGCGGCGACTCTATTTTCTTTACCCCATGAAAAAGTCGTTGGCCGTCTGATTCAATCTCTTGATATTCCTTCTCTTTCGATACTCCAAAAATCCCTTGCCATAAGTCAACCAATTGACAAACCTCATGAAAAAGTGATTATAGAAAATAAAAAGCGAATTCTATCCTTGAGGACCTCCATACTAAAACGAGATGACAACGATATCGATACTGTTATTCTTGTTGCTTCCGATTTAACACTTCAGAGCCATTTGGAAGAAAAGCTGCGCCAGCAGGAAAAACTGAGTGCCATGGGTAAACTGGCATCTGGTGTGGCACACGAAATCAGGAACCCTATGAATGCGATCGGTATGATTGCCCAGCGGTTTCTAAAGGAGTTCGAACCTCGCGAGGGTGAAGAAGAATACAAAAATATGGCCAGAACAGTGGTCCGGGAGACGAAACGCAGCAACGAAATCGTTCATCGGTTTTTGCAGTTTGCTAAGCAGCCGGCACTCAACGTTTCTCCGGTTTCCGTGAGACCCTTTCTGAATGAAATACACGATTTACTTCGAAGCAGTGCAGACGCTCAAGGTGTCGATTTAATTATACAGGTCAATGAGAAACCAACACTACATCTGGACCGGAACCAGATGAAACAGGCGCTCCTGAACCTTGTGCAAAACGGGCTGGATGCTACGCCCCCGGGGGGATGCGTCCGGATTACGGGAAATATTACAGGGGGATACTATGTGATCAGTGTGTCGGATACCGGTTCGGGAATCTCTGAAGAAAATCTACATAAAATTTATGATCTTTATTATACGACAAAGAAAGAAGGTACCGGCATGGGTTTACCTATTGCGTATCAGATTGTTCAGAGCCATGGGGGGGATATTGATGTGGAGAGCCAGGAAGGTCAAGGGACTACATTTAAGATTCGATTACCGTTGGAGGAGTTGAGATGAATAATGTATCAATCCTGGTTGTAGATGATGAATCGGCTCAACTGGAAACATTGGCAGGATATTTACGAAAAAAGAAATTTCATGTCTTTGAAGCGGAGAACGGAGAGAAAGGACTGGCCGTTGTTCGAGATCATCCTATTGATGTGGTTCTGACGGATATGCGAATGTCTGAAATGACCGGGATTGAGCTTCTGCAGGAGGTAAAGAAGCTTAATCCGGAGATCGGTATTGTTGTGATGACAGCATATGGAAGTGTGGATGACGCCGTTACCGCTATGAAGAAGGGTGCCGAGGATTATATACAAAAACCTATAGATCTGGATCATCTGGATATTGTAATTAACAAGGTCATTGAAAGAAATCGACTTTTAAGTGAGAATCGTGAGTTGAAAGAAGCGCTTAAGTCAAAATATGATTTCAGGCAACTCATCAGCGGTAGTGCGAAGATGGAAGAGGTGTTGAATATTGCAGGTCGGGCAGCCCAGAGCAGGGCAACTATACTGCTGTGTGGTGAGAGTGGGACAGGAAAGGAGGTGTTGGCCCGTGCCATTCATGTGGCCAGTCCGAGGAAGGAGAAACCTTTTATTGCAGTGAACGTGGCAGCAGTGCCGGAGAATCTTGTGGAGAGTGAGTTCTTCGGCCATGAGAAGGGTGCCTTTACGGGTGCCGATCGACAGCGGAAAGGCCGGTTTGAAGCTGCAGACGGTGGGACATTTTTTATCGATGAGATCGGTGACATTCCTGTGTCCAGTCAGGTGAAGCTCCTCAGGGTTCTTCAGGAACGTCGTTTTGAAAGGGTCGGAGGATCCGAAATGGTACAGGTGGATGTGCGAGTCATTGCTGCAACGAATCAGAACCTGGAAAATATGATTCGGGAGGGACTGTTTCGTGAGGACCTCTTTTACCGTTTGAATGTGGTGACAATCTGTATTCCACCCCTGAGGGAACGGCGTGAGGAAATTCCTCTGTTTATCGATCATTTCCTACGGAATTATAGCAAGGAAGAGGAAAAGGAGATTCATTCTGTTTCAAAAGAAGTCATGAATATCCTGATGAAACACGATTATCCAGGTAATGTTCGAGAATTGGAAAATATTATCCAGCGAGCCGTTGTGCTGGCCAGAACAAATCTAATCACAACCGATGATCTGGCTCCCCATATCGGCCATCTCAAGAGTGAAGAAGATGAAGAATCCGAAGGTTCTCTTGTCCAAAACATTGAGACATTAGAGAAACGGATGATCAGGGATGCGCTCAAGGTGGCTAAAGGGAACCAGAGTGAAGCAGCCCGTTCTTTGGGTATTACAGAACGGAATATGAGATATAAAATGAAGAAGTACGGCATGAAATAATCGCCAGCGTTCGAAAAGCCCCTGGTGCTCAGAGGAACTCCGAGGACTTTGTACCTATCGGGCCTATTCTTACTACTTCCCTACTTACATACGACCGCATCCCCAGCCCCCCCCGATTTTCTCCACATCCCCAACTCCTTTAACAAAGACCGCCATAACCCCGTTTCTTACTCCAACCTCTGACCCAACCACGACCGTTTCACCAACCGCGGCCAAATCCTCTACCCATACCGCGGCCAAATCCTCTACCCATACCACGTCCAAATCCTCTACCCATACCGCGGCCATAACCCCTACCGATACCCCGGTAAAATCCCCTACCCATACCACGGCCGAATCCTCTGCCTATACCGCGGCCAAAACCTCCGCCCATACCAATGCCATAACCTCTACCTATGCCACGTCCAAATCCCCCGACCATACCGCGGCCATAACCTCTACCGATACCAACACCCATCCCATAACCTCTTCCAAAGATAAATCCCATAGTACAGCCCGGGGGAAGCAATGAGATCTGCTCAGGCGTTAATACAGCCTTCGCTTTAAGACCATATTTCAATGCGATCTCCTGAAGTTTCTGCTGTTCGGCAACGATTTCATTCTGTTTGGCTATGATTGCAGCATCATCTACTGTTGGCTGATTAAGCATCGTTTGAAGTACCAGATAATTAGAAGTTAAATCATTTTGAGTTGATGTCGTTTCACTTAAGAATTTATCCTGTATACTTAGAATTGCCTCGTTTTGTTCAGGAGTTATTCTTAAGTAATCACTGTAAGAATTCAACCAGGTTGTTGGCGCTATGCCTGAGGACTGACCATAAAGAGATGCGAAAGAAAGAAATAGAATAATTACAATACAACCTAAAAAAATACCAGCTTTAACAACTTCCTTCTTCATGATTGACTCCTTCCATATTATGATTAATAATTTGTATTCACTATTTGAAAACATGTCTAAATATATCTTCTAAATAGTAGTACCAATGTGGAACGATTTTTCTTTCACTTTGTTGGTAAAAAAAATGGAAGGATGAAATTTTTATTTTGAGACGGTATAAGGAACCTTTAAAATGAGTACGAGACCAATCAAGAGTTATGGGGTTTCATTCCATCTATTAGACCTGAGGCGTCGTCCTCTGCCTCGCCTAAGACGGCCATGTAAAGGCCGAATTTCATTTGCCACAAACTGACCTTCGACTTTTATTTTTCCGATGATCTTTATTTCCAGACCGACTTCGGATCTAAGCCGACCTCGCCAGAAAGCATTAGAAATATCAATAATCCAATTATTGCCATGCAAATCAATAAGTTCAATTTCTTGCGCAGAATTTATTTCTTTTATTTCTCCGGCTAAAAATCCTTGTTCGGGAGACATCCACATTCGATGTCTGCCCCTGTTTATCATACGATAAACAGGGATGTTCTCTTGAAATACTGCCTCGAGCTTTTCCGAAAATCCTGTCTGATATACACCGATACCGCCAATAATTGAAACAATGACACTTATCGTAATGATTAATAACGTATTATAACGATATCCTTTTTCTGTTCGTCGAAAATAGTTATAGGCAATTCCTATAAATATCATCAAAAATATTAACCAGAAATACGGAATCGCCATTGCCAAGAATTCAAACAGGCTGTAATTCGACCGATCATATAATTCCCAGTCTGTATGTTTTAACTGGAATATGGTCACACTGCTGGCAATAATTCCAAGTAGTATTGATAGCCCAAATAGCGTCCAGATAAATGATTTCTTCAAGAAGAAATGTTTCTTAGAAAATGGTTGGATTTTCTCTTTCTTGATTTTTTGAAGAACATTTTTACCGATATCAGTCATGATTCACCATTAAGTTATGATGTTTCGCTATTTTTTTAAATTTGGATTTTGCCCGATTAATAAGAGTCGCCACAGTTCCCGGTGGCTTACACAAAATATCACTTATTTCGTCATATTTTTTTTCTTCAAGGTAACGAAGCATGAGTATCTCACGATATTTGTTTGGAAGTTTTGCGAGTACTTCTCTTATTTTATCCGCATTTTCATGGGTTATCAAATAATTAAAAATATCATCTGTATCACTGATCAATTCATCTAAATGATAAACGTCATTATTGTCAAGATTTAAACTAAACGCCTTTAAACGAGATTTGTTTTTATGGTAATGATTTATTATTTCATTATGCGCAATACGGTAGATCCAGCTTGAAAATTTTAAATTCGGATTAAATCCATTAAGGTTGCGATATACCTTGATAAAAATATCCTGTAAAATGTCTTCCCTTTCCTCTTGACTCACATTAGTAAGACGTCTGATATAATGGAATATTTTAAGTTCATACCTTTTAATCAGATAATAAAAATTCTCTTTATTTTCCAATGAAAGTTTCACCAATTCCAAATCGGACATGTTTTCATATTTGTTATATGTTGGATTTTCGAGCATGAGTCAGTATAATTATTAGGCAGATTAAAAATAAAAACGCGCCCAGATTTCGATTTTCCTTTTAAATTGCTTGCTGCCGTATTCGGTATCTTCACCACCAAAGAACAACATCGGCCAGAGTAGAACCTCGAAATTGGTATATGGCTTGTAACCCAGTTGAGGAGATATAAGAAAACTGTGGTCGGTCAGGTTATAAATGCTGAATAGTGAAATTGAAGTATACAGCCAGGAAAAGGGTTCTGGTTGAATGAGTTTTACATAGACATAGTCTTGCATCAATGTTTTTGAACGAAATGAGGTAGACATATCAAGTTTTGCAGAGTTAATCGATTCAGGAATATTGCTGTCCATACTTTTTTCCAACCAGCCGATATATGACCGGAATTCTTTTTTTGACAAGCCGCTGTTGCTGTGGTAATATTCAACAATGAGCGTCGTATTGAATCGATTGAGGTAGCGCAGACCAAGAAGATACGAAACGCCGTCTATTTTTTGCTGAGAAATAATGTCATCAATGACTCTATTTTTTATTTCATCATGCGCATAGCTAAGCTCACCATGAATTTCCAAATTTTCCCGTAAATTGGTTGAAAAGTCCGGACCCATCCGCCAGGATTCATTTTTTTTGAACATGGTCATAAAATCGATGTCAATGTTTTTAAATAGAAAATAGAGCTTGAGTGCGGCGCCAATTTCATCCGCAGATCCGAACTTTTCATTCACCTCAGCCTCCGGCGGCAGCAGTACAGCTCCTATGGAAAAATTTTGCAGTGATTCGGACGTAAAGCTCCTGTTATAACCGAGATAAACGCATGTTTTTCCTGCCAGAGCCAGGTCCGGATTTTCAGGGTCCTTCTGAGCGTTCACATAACCCACAGGATTAAAGGCGTATCCTTTTCCCCAGTTGAAGCGGCGTTTCCCGATGCTCATACTCCATCGCGGCGAGAGGTTAAGAGAACCGTACAATTCAAAAAAGGATGACGAAAGGGGTTCCTCTTTGGCATACTGGGTAAAGGTTTTCATAAAAAAGCCGACTTGCTTGTGGCGATATACGCCGTCTAAATAAAAATCAAGCCTGTACTGAGAGAGATAATTCTTTTTTTCAGCAACATCATAAAACTGCAATCCGTAAAATGGCGACGATTTTCGAACCTGAAGCAAGCCCCATTTCGCATCAAGGTTGCCGTTAAATTCTATCTTATCGTCATCCTCTTCAGGAATATCGAAATCATATTCCTGAGAAAATGCCCTGGTAAAGGCAGAAATGAACAGTATTACTAAAAGAAATTTTTTAATAGGTCTCATCGCAATTCACTCAGCCTCGATAAATAGTCAAGCGTGAACACCTCATCTGGGAACTCACGGAGTTTCATTCTGGAGAAAATCATCAAGGAACGATAACCCTGATACAAAGGGCTGGTCGTTTCAACAACCGCGGGCCGCATGATGCCGTCACCAAAATTCTTGATATTCTTGAATTCCAGTGTTTTTATTAATGTACCGGACGCGGCATAACATTCAACCTTTGTCACCATAATATTTCTTTTATCAACCCACATTTTCAGTTTGTCATAAGCCACTGTCCGGGTCCTGGCTTTAAGATCTAAAATATATTCCGATTTATTTTGTTCCAATACGGTCGCGTCATACTCAACAGAATAATCGAGACGCATGATATCGGCGTTGTTGAAAACGCCGCCAATCACAGACTGCATGCTGGTAATCCGAATTGGTTTTCCCACGTTGGGAATATAGAGCCACATGTTGTCCCCCAGGCGCAGCGTGGCCCGTCCCTTTTCACTGGCGGGTGAGACATAAAGCATGGCAACCTTGTCTTTCCCTTTCTTCGCGGTAAAAAAGATAAATTCCTTCTTACTGCCGTCGGGTTCCTCGTTGATGAGCTTTCGATAGGATTCAAAGGACGAAGGCTGAAGATTCTCATCCGCTTTTTTAAGAATTTCATTGCCTTCGTTCTCATTTGTGGCGTTCTCCTGCGCCCAGATAACAGATGAGATGAAAAAGAATATAAGAAATTGAGAAAATTTATTTTTGTACATTTTTTTTACTCCGTTTGTTTTTTATGATTGTTTGCACTATGTCTTTTGCAATACCTGCATGTACATGATACTCTATTTTATTCGTATCCAGTTGTTTCGTCATTTTATCACCAAACTTGCCTGCAATAACGGTTTTAACGGACTCTTTTATGAGAATATCTACAACCCCTGAACTGGCTCCACCTTCTTGACTCCGGGATGAATTTATTAGAGATTTCAAGAAAACACCATTCCCATCAAAAATAAGATAATAGGGCGCCCTGCCTGCTACCTCACTGATTTCAGAACCGACATTATCGCCAATCGTTGCTATTGCTATTCTATCTGAAGATTTTAATTTCTCTCCAATTGAAACGCGTTTAACAGACTGACAGTGTTGGAAAAGCATCAAGAAAGTGCTTAAAATCAGTGTCAAGTAAAAAGTCCTTAATTTTTCTTTCATCATTTGTACTCCTCCGAAAATTTATTCAATATTTCAGAAGGTAACCTTCTCAAAGAAAGTTGCCTTCCGCTCCCCCCAACTATATTCATCATTTTGAGCGGCCCGAATGGTCATGTGGACTCCTCAAACATGCCTTAAAGCCTCGACCGGCTGCATCCTGGATGCCTTGAGCGCTGGCTGGAGGCTGGATATTATGGCGATGAATATCACAATCAGGGAGACCGTCATCAAATCCGCCGGCGCGATAGAGGTCTCCAGGAGGATATTTTTCATCCTGCCAAAAGAAAAATGGAATCTTAAGAGATTGATCAAAAGAAGAGTCAGTACACCGATGATATTGCCGATGATGGTGCTGATAATTGCCAGGGAAAAACCTTCGGCCATGAAGAGCCAGAGTATTTTCGACGGTACGGTGCCAATGGCCGAAATGGTACCGATCTCACTGACACGCTCATACACCGACATCATCATCACGTTCAGAATACTGACGAGCACGATGGCAATGAGAATGATTTTGACGGTAATAATTAACAAATCAACGATGGCAGCAATGGTTGAAAATGGGGTCAAGTCTGCCCAGGTATGCAATTCAAAAACCGGTGTATCCTGCTTGTTTTTAAATTGGGCTAATGCATCACCAAACTGCTTGTTAAATCCGTCCAGTTTGTCCTGATTTTTCAGGCGGATGACCACTTCATTGATTTCATTTCCCTGAATTCTCAGCAAGGTTTTGGCATCGTCGATATGAACGAAGCCATCACGCCCTGATGGCCCTATCAAACCTTCGATAATATAGGAAACCACGAGACTCACCCCATTGACAGAGCCGTCCTTATTGTTGGCCACAAGAACAACCTCATCTCCTTTCTTGAGCTTCAGACCTTTGGCTAAATTTTCGGGTATAATTATTTTGCCCTGCTCAATAAATTCGCCGGGATCTTGAATCTCTCCCTTGATCCTTTCCACCAACCGGGGACAGGCATTATTTTCCATCTCAGGCTCCACCGCTGTTAACCGGATATTGGTGGTTTCTCGAAAGTTACTGAGCATGGCACCAAATTTAATCCGATAAGAATAGGCCTCGATCATGTCTGACTGTTTTTCAAAAAGGGTTTCGAGCCATTTGATGTTTCTCTCATCCATGTTTAGATGCAGAGGCAGGTTGTCGATGGAGCTGACATATCCCTTATTATGGATTTGTAAATGCCCTAACATCGAATCCGTGATGGAGCCGATCATCATGCTTTTAAAGGAAACGGAAACTCCGGAAAATACAATCACTAAAACGATACCGATCACGATCAACAGCGATGTCATCAGAGTGCGTCTTTTATATCGAAGTAAATTTCGAATGGCTATTTTAAAAATATTTTTCATTTTCTTGACCTCTCTATTAATTTGAAGAAGCAGCATTTTTTTTATCCACGAGCCTGCCATCTTCGAGGATAAATATGATTTCTGCTTCCTTGACGATCTTGGGATCATGGGTCGAGAATACAAAGGTTGTTTTGAATTCCTGCTGCATCTGTCTCATTAGCTCGATCACTTTAAAGGCCGAAGCATGGTCCAGATTGGCAGTGGGCTCATCCGCCAACACCAATTTAGGTCCGGTGACGAGGGCTCGGGCTACGGCAACCCGCTGGCTTTGTCCGCCCGAAAGCTGAGAAGGATATTTATCCTTCTGATCTGCCATACCCACGGCTTCCAGATAGTGCATGATGCTTTCTCTACGTTCCTTTGCCGGAATATTTTGCACCATGATAAGCGGATACTCCACGTTTTCATAGGCGGTCAACACAGGCAGTAAATTAAAATTTTGAAAGATGAATCCGAGATGCCGGCCTCGAAACTGTGCCGCTTCTCGATTAGAAAAACGATTCACCGATGTATCGTTCACAATCACCTCCCCGGAGGAAGGTTTGTCGAGACAGCCGATGAGATTGAGCAATGTCGTTTTACCGCTGCCAGATGGACCCACAAAAGATACGAATGATTGTTCATCGATATCCAGTTCAATATCCCTTAAGGCCTGAACGGACATCTCTCCCATTTGATAGTCTTTTGTAATTTGTTTTAATTCAATCAAGGACATATTTTCTTCTCCTATGGTTAATAAATTAGTTTTTAACTTACCATATAGTATTACAAGTTGAGTATCATTTTCCATTCACTATTCTTAATTCGGTTTCATTTCAATTGTTGTCTCTTGGTAAGACTATCCACGACTTAATCCCTGTTATGTTAGTTAATGAGCGCTAACCTAAGAAATAATTTCTCTCATGTCAAGAACTTTTTAAATTTTGCGGAAAATGACACGATTCCACTCAAGAACTATTGATCACATAATGCCATGTATACATCTCTGGCGATGTTTTCTTCTTCCAGCATCCAGAATAGACTGTTCAACAACCAACTTGGTAACAACCTAATGCCAATGGGGATTGGACAGTGTTGGTTTCCAATTTTATCTTTAAGCGATTCGACACAACGGTCGAAAAGATTCGACGATATAGTCGAACTTCAAGGACTTTGCAATTTAAATGTTTTCTTGATAATATTTGTTATGTAGCTGAATATAATTGGTTAATGTTCGGTAAATTTAGTGTGGCACAAATGTTGCCTAAACCTGGTGCAGAAGACAAACAAAAGTAACCAGAAACACCAAACAACAAAGGAGAAAATCATGAAGCGCTACAACAAACTTCTGCTCGCTGCCGCGGCAATACTGGCAGCCATGGTCCTGATGGGACAATCCGTTCACGCGCAGACCTGTGAATCAACTGGCGCGGGCAAAGGCAACCGCGGCATCCCATTTGTGGATGCAAATGGCGACGGTTTCAATGACAATGCGCTCGATCATGATGGCGATGGCATCCCCAACGGACAGGATCCTGATTATGTACGCTCCGGTTTTGGACGGGGACACGGCTTTGTAGATGCCGACGGTGACGGCATCAATGACTTTGCTCAGGACGCTGATGGTGATGGTATCCCCAACGGACAAGATCCCGACTATGTCCGTCCTCAGGACGGTAGCGGAAGAAGAATGGGTAATGGCCTACGTCAAGCCGGATCAGCAATGGGATCCAAATTGTTAAGAGGATTCCGAGGCGGCTCTAACACCGGCACGGGCATTTGTACTGGCACAGGCCCCGTGGGATTGAGTAAAGGTCGTGGGAAATAATAATTCATCGGTTCACCAGAAAAGCCGGGATGAGAGACATCCCGGCTCATCCTATTGGTTATGAATTCATTTAATTAGAGATGATTATAATTGTATAAAAAAATTTGACAATAAAAATTATTAAAAGTATATTAGTGCTATGCAGATATTTCGAACTACATTTACTGTCATTCTTTTCTTTCTGATTGGTTTGATAAGTGTATATGCTTCATTTCAATCACAAAAAAATGCCATCGGTTATATTGATCAGAACCTGGATGGGGTAAACGATATCTTTACGGATGCAAATGGCGATGGAATAAATGATAGATCGGGGCAACCCTATCCATTTCATTTTAAATATGAAGACAAAGACGGTGACGCCATCAACGATTTCTGGGTCGATTCAGACGGAGATGGCGTTAACGACCGTCTTGGAGAGATACTAAAAAAGATGAGCCGCTGGATCGATAGAGATGGGGATGGTATTTCGGATGAAGAGATTGGTCAGATGAGGAGCAATGAACTAAAACAGCATGTACTGGATGTGGACGATGATGGCCGCAATGATGTCACGGGGGTTCCTTATTCTGACCGGGATCTGTATGGTTATCGTTATGGCAATATTGATGAAGAGACAGGGATTAAAGATTCTCATTTTATCGATGAGAACAGCGATGGCATGAATGACCATTTTACTGTCAGGAAACAGATTCAGGGACATGGGCGTCAGAGGATGGACTTATTCATTGATGTGGATGGAGATGGAATTGCCGATGACCGGGGATTACATCGAATGCGAAGACACGGCGGAAAGAAAGGAAAAAAATAAATATTTTAAAAAAGGATAAAAGGATGCGAAATAAAAAACATTTTATTTTATTCATCATTATCATTGCGATGACCTGCATAATGATTTCTGATAGTTTTTCTCAAGTGGGCCTGAATATTAATTTCTGGACCGTAGCGGATGGAAATACTTTTCGGAATTATGAGAACCTCGCCGATGTAATTTATCAGCCCAACATAACGATTTTCTATGACCACTCTGGCTCAAAAGGTGGCACGAGGTTATTGTATGAAGGTTCTGCTTTCCTGTTTAATGAATTTACGACCCGTCAGTACCATTATCATAACCTTGGAATCACAGGTAACCGATCTATGGGTGAATCCGGACCCGTTTTATTGTGGGGAATCCGAGGGGGTAAGAGATACAACAAGGATGAGTATAAATATTATGATTACAAGCATGCTCAGGGTTATATGAATCTTCGTTTTGATGGTAACGGCATTTGGGTGCTTGGAACTCAGGTTCGATTTCAAGATTATGAAGAGCTCTCTCAGTTCAGTTTTTGGGAGACCCAGGGATTTATTAGGGGAAGTTTCTTTCTGAAAACCAGAACTACAATCATCGGTAGAATGCAGGCGGGTTTTAAGAAATTCACCGAATCCCTCATCAGCGAAGAGATCATTCTGGAAATGGTTGGCGGAGGAATGCATGGTAAAAGTAACGGACACAGCCAGAGTAACAATCAGTCAGGAAACGAACGGACATGGACCCGGGTTGTGCAGGTGGAATCATCTCAGGATGGTGTCTTCCAATGGATTGGATCCCTTCGGCTGGCACAGTCTATCGGAGTTAAAACCGGTTTGGCCATCGAGGGCACCATTCAAAGAAATCCCAAAGGCGGCGGTCGTGTTTTATCGGGGCAGGATTCAGGATATGAAACAAACGATATCTTGTTCGACGATCCATATAGTTATGATAGTGATAAGATCTCTCTTGAATTAACACAAATGCTTCCCTGGAACACTCAACTGAAGTTGGGAGCTGAATCGAGTTTAAAAAGGTATGATAGACCCGTCTATGATCTGGAAGGTAGTCCCCTGGAAGGACTGCTACGCAGAGATACTCTGCAGACAGGTTGGATCTCACTCCGCAAGACAATTCCTTTGAAAGGATTTGTTAAGGGGCTGATTGTGTTTCTATATTATAACTATATCAATAACGATTCCAATGATGGATATTTTAATTACGCAAATCGTATGACCGGCTTAGGTTGCAACTTCTCTTTGTAATGAGTGCCCTGAATCGAAATGTTTCGATATTTAATGATTTTATTTTAACCTCCGCGACATGACTTTTGTTGAGGTTACGGTCATAGTCCATTCTGAATATTTCGAAAAGGAGGTGTCGTGAACAACGAGAGGTTGGTAAATCTTCATAATTCAGACGATATACTCCTCACTACAACCTATACAGCGAAAAACGATACGGAAGAAAAAACTTTTCGCAAGCTTCTGCACGATCGCACCATTGGAAGCAATGCTGTGATCGAGACACCCTTTGGTAAAAAACGGATCGCCTATTTCGATTACATCGCCTCGGGTCGCCCCTTTCGCGATATCGAAGACGAATTGAACGAGAAGGTGCTCCCCTATATGGCCAACACCCACACAGAATCAACGTACACGGGCCGGTTGATGACCCGATATTATCATCAGGCTGCAAAGCGGATTGGTGCTTATGTGAACGCCTCCGTGAAGGATGTGGTCATTTTCACCGGTTCGGGTTGCACGGGCTCCATAAATAAAATGATCCGTATCCTCGGGATCCGGCTACCCGATCAGCTGGATGACAAGTTTTCATTGCGTTCCGGAATCCCGGATCAGGCCAGACCTGTCATCTTCAGCAGCCTGATGGAGCATCACTCCAATGACTTGACCTGGCGCGAGACCATCGGCGATACGGTTTATGTCGAATTCGATGAGCAGGGTAAAATCAGCCATGAAGACCTGGAAATGAAACTCATTGAGCACGCACATCGCCCCTTCAAGATCGGCACTTTCTCGGCCGGATCCAATGTTACCGGCGTAACCTCCGATACGTATGAAATTGCCAAAATCCTCCACCGGCACGGTGCCTTAGCATTTTTCGATTTCGCCGCTGCCGGTCCTTACGAAGTCATTGACATGAATCCTGTCAATGCGGATGATCCCGATGCCCACCTGGCTTACAAGGATGGTGTGTTCATCTCTACCCACAAGTTCACGGGCGGACCCAGGACCCCCGGCATACTCATCGCCAAGAAAGCACTTTTCACAAATAAGGTCCCATCCCAGCCGGGGGGAGGAACTGTGCTATATACATCTCCCTGGGAACACCGTTACTTACCGGATATCGAAGCACGAGAGAGCGGAGGGACGCCCCCCATCATACAGGTCATCCAGGCTGGCCTTGTCTTCGACCTGAAGGAACGGATAGGTATTGAGCGAACCAAGGAAATTGAACACAGCTATTTACACCGAGCCTGGGAGCAATGGCGTACTAACCCGCATATCACGCTTCTCGGGCATAACTGCCTGGAAGGTCTCGGCATCCTGTCTATTATCATCAAGGATGCCCATCACAACCTTATCACCACTTTGTTAAATGATCTTTATGGCATTCAGGCCAGGGCAGGGTGTATGTGCGCCGGCCCATACGGACATGACCTTTTGGGCATAGACAAAGTTGTTTCTCATCAAATCCAGTCACAGTTGGTGAAGGGCCATATCGGTGTCAAACCAGGATGGATCAGGCTATCCTTTTCTCCGGTGACCTCCGAAGGAGATTTTAAAATCCTACTTGAAGGGGTGGATTACGTAACAAAGAACTGGCGTCAGTATCTGGATAAATATAAGCTGCTGGATGACACGGGGGAATTTGTCTTCGCGGAAAGTTGAAGATTAATAATTGGAGTTTTGTTCAATATTGGAGATGGCTGCCTCCGGTGAGAAAAAGAGGCGCGTGGGGCTGATTTATTCCATCTGTCAAGCTGCCTCCCGACAATATTCATAATTCAATCCAAATAATGTTGGCCAATACTGAATTTATCCCACCCACAACCTTCATCTCAAAGTTATTTTACTACTATCTCTCCCTTAGGATCATCGACTACTTCTCCAATTATGCTTGCTTTTTCGATACCTTCCGCATGTAACTGTTTGAGCAATTTTTTTATTGTTAGCGGAGGGACAGAAAGTACCAAACCCCCAGAAGTCTGGGCATCAAAAATCACCCATCGCATCCAATCGGGAATTTCCACGGAGAAATCCACCCTTGCTTCATGATATTTTCTATTCCTCTGAGTCCCTGGAGGGATCAAACCCATTTTTACAAACTTTTCTACTTCAGAAAAAAGAGGAAGA
>Ga0114922_10001781_pt1 | contig 20421 bp, 19 predicted proteins | sample AartaG_FD_100975 | JGI IMG/M metagenome (GOLD analysis project Ga0114922, IMG submission 100975) | Deep subsurface microbial communities from Aarhus Bay to uncover new lineages of life (NeLLi) - Aarhus_00045 metaG | ecosystem: Environmental > Aquatic > Marine > Oceanic > Sediment | place...
CGACCGTGAACGACCAGCCCCGGTTCTTCAGGCTCGCCACGCTCGCGTCCGTGCCGCCGTTCATGTTCGTGAGCCCGAGGTTGTAGCGGCCGTCCAACTCCATCTTGAAGCTACCGAACAGGTACTCGACGCCGCCCCCGAACACGAGCCCGAACTCTACGTTTCTGGTCTCGAGCGGGTCTTCGAGCTCCTCGCTGTCGCAATCGTAGCTCTGCGATCCACCATCCGAGTCCGCCTCCACGCTGCAGCTTACCTGGAACGCCAGCTGCGGACCGGCATACACGAGCGGGTAGAGCGTGCGATCCTCGGCTCCGATGCGCGCCATCACGAGCACAGGCACGCGGATGTAGTCGAGATCGATCTGGGATGCCGAACTTCCGCCCCGCACCCTCGCCCCGTTCTGCGAGTAGTTGACCTCCCCCTGGAGCGCGAACCAGCTCTCGCCGCCACACTCGAGAAACGCCCCCAGGACCAGGCCCGTCTGGCTTTCGAATTCGAGATCTGGATTGGCGGGATCCTCTACGCTCAGGGTCGAGACGTTCATCCCCCCCTTGAGTCCGAGCGCCGAGTCCTGAGCCAGAGCACCGCTCGGCAACAGGGCGATCAGACACAGGGCCGCGAGTATGAACGTCAGGCTTCGCATGTCGCCTCTCCCGGTGCGGTGATCATGGCAGCGGCAGCCGAATCACGCGGTCGCCGCCGATCTTGATAGTCCATCCACCCGTGCCGTCGCCGAACCGGTATCCCAGCCCGAGCCTCGGCATGCGGAACAGGCCGCAGAGCATCGGGGCCAGGAAGCGGAAGCCCACCGTTGCGCCCACCTCGTACTGGGTCGTGATCGACTTCTGCTCGCCGCCGGAGTCCAGAGCCTCGATGTCGTTCGGGTACCAGCTGGGCTCGAAATAGACGCCCACGTCCGGCGTCTGTCCCCCGACCTGGAATCCGAGCGGATACCGCGCATCCAGCTTGGCGGAGATCGTGACGTGGGTCAGGTCGACATTATCGATATCGGTGAAGCCGTAGCCTCCTTTCAGCCTCGGCTCCAGGCCAAGCTCCCAGCGCCTCCACCCCCAGACGAATTCGGTGCGCACACCGAGCTCTCCGTACACGAGCGTTGTCTCGGTCGAGCCCGTGGCGCCCCAGCCGACATCGAGATACGGCCGCAGGATCGATCGGTCGCCGGTCTTGAACAGGAGCTCGACGCCCGGCAGGATCGCCCCCAGGTCGACGCTGTTGATGTCGAACTCGGAGATGCTGTCGAACTGGGCGAACCCGATCACGCCGGTCAGCCGCAGGCGGACCCCGAAGGTGCGGCCCTCGATCCCGGGAGTGATCGGATTTCCGCAACAGGGCAGGCGGCGCATCCAGAACGATACGGGGATGCTGAGGATGTTCGTGCTCTGCGCTTCGAGGCCGATATCGGTGAAGGCGATGCCGTCGTCCGTACGGGAGTAGAGCCAGGCATAGTCGAGCACCTGGTCGGGGTCGAGCTCCGGAGCTTCTTGAGCACGTACGACCCCCGGTGACACCCCGGCGAGAACCGAGGCCAGCGCCAAGCCAACGGCTGCGCAACGCGCACCCGACCTGCGGAGCGTGAGAATCGCGACCATGATGGCCAAGAAAACTATCCGTGTCAGAGTTGCCTCGCGGGCGAGACCACAGACGTCCTTCTGATCAGAAAATTGCACCACCCGCCGGTTCCCACCAGTGGACCCGGGCATCGACCGGTACTCTGCGGACGCGCTGTCGGGTCCGTCTTAGTTTGACACTCACGTGCGCGTGATGAAAGGTGTTCAGTCCGACGCAGCGACAATGGAACCTGGTCGACCCTGGAGTGATCCGTGTCCACGACCTACAAGGACTACTACGAAGTTCTCGGCGTCGAGAAGGCGGACGACCAGAAGGCGGTCAAGAAGGCGTATCGCAAACTGGCCCGCGAGTTTCATCCCGACGTCAACCATGACCCGGGCGCCGAAGACCGGTTCAAGGAGATCGCCGAGGCGTACGAGGTCCTGGGTGACGAGGAGAAGCGGGAGCAGTACGACAACGTCGGCCGGGAATTCACTTCCGGCCAGGACTTCACGCCGCCGCCCGGGTGGGACTACGGGGACGGGACCGACTACGAGTATCGGACGGCGGGCGACTTCAGCGACTTCTTCGAGCAGATGTTCGGTGGGCGTGGCGGTCCTTCGTACCGCACCGAGTATCGTCGGCCACCGATGCGAGGCGCCGACCACGAGGCCGAGATCGATGTATCGCTCCACGACGCCTATCACGGCGTCAAGCGACGAATCGGGCTCGAAGCGGCCGAAGTCACGCCGGAGGGACGGGTAGATCGCCACAAGAAGACGCTCGACGTATCCGTTCCGGCGGGCTCGGTGGACGGCACGCGCATCCGGCTGAAGGGCCAGGGCGGAGCCGGCACCGACGGTGCACCGAATGGCGATCTGTTTCTTCGGATCAACGTGCAGCCGGATTCCCGATTCGACCTGGATGGCCGCGACCTGAAGACCTATCTCGACCTCACTCCATGGGAAGCGGCGCTCGGAGCGAAGGTCCCGCTCGAATTAATGGACGGGAAAACCGCCTCGCTCACCATCAAACCGGGTTCCCGCAGCGGCTCTCAGCTGAAGCTCAAGGGTCGGGGTATGCCGGCCACGGGAAAGAAGAAGGCCGGGGATCTGCTGGCGGAGCTGCGGATCGTGGTACCCGACGAGCTGTCGGACCGTGAGCGGGAGTTGCTCGAGCAGCTGGCCGAGCAGTCCGACTTCAATCCGCGCGCGGCGTAGAGGGGAGGCCCGGAATGAACGACACAGGCATGACCGTAGAGCGGACTGTGACCCTCACCGAGCTGGCCTATTGCTCGGGGACGTCACGTACTGTGATACGCGAACTGATGGAGCACGACCTTCTCGCACCGGTACAGTCAGTACCCGAAATTCGCCTTCCGGTCGAGGCTGTCGAGCGCGTCCGGAAGATCCGGCGAATCGCGGTAGAGCTGGAAGTGGGCTACCCGGCGATGGGACTGGTACTGGAATTGCTGGAGCGGATCGACCGGCTCGAGCGGCGGCTGCAGGAGCGGGTGGCCGAGGCGGACTGAGGACTTCGTTTCAGCGATTCGCGAGCGTTGGAACGTCTGCCAAATCGATCAATCTCTCGTCAGCCGTCACCAGCTTGAGATCGAATACCCGCGCTGTGGCTACAAGGAACCGGTCCGCCGGGTCCCGGTGAGACAGCTTCACGTTTCGCGTCTCCAGCGCGACCTCGTTCGTCACGGGAGCTTCGTGAAGCGGAACCCGCCGCAGGGCCTCCTCCGCCCACTCATCCGGTGACGATGCCAGCCGGACCCGCCCTCTGTCCACCAGGTTCAGGAGTTCCCAGACACTGATCGGCGACAGCCACAGCTCCGAGTCTTCGCGCTCGATCTCCCGAATTACGCGCTTCGTCAGACGTGACGGTGCGAGAAGGCTCCACAGCCAGATATGCGTGTCGAGCAGCAGTCTCACGAGCGGATCGCTTCCCAGTCTTCGGCGTCACCTGCGGGAGTGACGATATCGCCGGTGATCTCGGCCGTATCCGCCATGCACCCGAGCCAGCCTTCGGGACGCGCTGGAGGTGACGGAGGGACGATCTCGGCAACGGGCTCACCGAATCGGGTGACGAGCACGGGCTGTCGGGTGAGCCGGACCCGCTCCATGACGGCCAGACATGTGGCCTTGAACTTCGATATCGCGATCTCTTCCATGTGAAGAACATTAATCATGGTCCGCGACCATAGTCAATAATAATGATAGCCTCCGGTCGTCTGGCCCACGACGGACACTCGGCCGACCGATCAACGAAGTCTCATTCCACCTTGCGCTCGCTCATCCGTTTCGTACCGACGCTCCACATTCGCGGGGTTGTCGAGACCTCTGCGCTCTCCCGACATTGGAGCGATTCGAACATCCCGATTCTCCGCGGACCGATTGAAAAGGAAGCCTCATGGACAGCATGATGAGCTGGATCAACGAGCCCGGTCTTATCCGCTGGATCGTGGACCTCGTGGTACTGCCGATCCTGGTCGTCGGAATCGTCTACGGCCTCAAGGCGGTCCTGCTGCGTCTCGGCCCCAAGCCGGACGAAGACCAGATCGGACCGGATTTCTGGCGCCGGAGTCTCACGCTGCTCGCGCCCGTCGCCAGCCTGATCGGCATCGCGACGGTGTGGAACATGCGATTCGCAGACCTGGCTGTGCGCACCAGTGAGTCTGCCGAGCGACAACTGGTCCTGGTCGAGTGGGCGACGGGCATCGCGATGGCCTTGCTCGCTACGATCGTGCTGGGCCTGCTGATCAAAGCGATCAATAGCGGCCTCTACGCCATCGTGCACTGGCTGGACTCCAAGGGACGACAGACCGGCGGGGTCAGAGTGCAGGATACTGTGCTGTTCACTCCGTATCGGGTGCGTAAGTTCCTCATCTTCGGGCTTCGAATCGTGCGCTTCGTGCTCGTACTGGCCCTTCTCTACGTTTATGTCCCGCTGGTGCTCGGATTCATCCCCGCGACGTCTGCGTTCGCCGGCCGGATCGCGCCGATGGTGGTCGCGCCCCTGCAGAAGATAGGCCTGGGCATACTCGGCTACATACCGCGACTCATCTCGCTCATTCTGATCCTCATCGGCGTGCGTTTCTTCCTGCGCACGCTGGCGTACGTGATGGAGGCGGTCGGCGAAGGTCACATCACGATCCCTGGGTTCGACCCCGAGTGGGCGGACCAGACACTGCGGCTGCTCAGGATCGTGGTGGTATTCGGCACGCTCATGCTGATTTACCCGTTCCTGCCGGGAGCCGGCAGCGAGTTGTTCAAGGGGTTCTCTTTGTTCGTCGGCGCCCTGTTCACACTGGGAGCCAGCTCCTCCGTGGCAAACGTGATCTCGGGCGTCATACTCACCTACACCCGCTCGTTCAGTCTCGGGGACCGGGTACAGATCGGTGAGACGACGGGTGACGTAATCCAGCAGGGCCTGTTCGTGACGCGAATGCGGACGATCTTCAACGAAGAGGTCACGGTGCCCAACACCGTGGCGCTGGGCGGACGGGTCGTGAACTACTCGGCAGCCGCGCAGCATCCGGAAGGACTCGGGCTTCGGGTCACGGCCGGAATCGGATACGACGTGGACTGGCGCCAGGTGCACGAGCTGATGAAGGGGGCGGCAGCCGATACGGAGAACATCGTCGACGATCCGGAACCTTTCGTAATTCAAGACAGCCTGGACAACTTCGCCGTCGAGTACATCCTGGTGGCAAGCACGCGGGAGCCGAAACGGGCGCTGCGCACGCAGTCCGAGCTTCGGCAGAACGTTCTCGACCGATTCAACGCTGCCGGTGTGGAGATCATGACGCCCGATGTCGGCGCATTGCGGAATTCCGTCGAGCCGGCGATTCCGCCGGAGCACGTGCCGGACGCAGCGCCGTCGATGTTCCGGTTCCTCGGGGTTCCGGACCCCGGCCGGTAGGAAGAACCGTCAGCCGCCGGGACGACCGGCCGCGACCAGGTCGCGTACTACGGCGAACGCTCCGGCGAACACGCCGATGTAAGACGTGAAGACCCGCCACAGGACCGTGTAGGCGAGCATCACGCTCGCGGGAACGAGCGACGACATCAGACCCACGGTCGTGAGCTCCGCGACCCCGCTGCCCGCCGGACTTGGCGCGACGCTGATTACCGCGAACTGGATCATCTGGCGGGCCATGCCCTCGAGCGGTGGGAACAGGATCCCGAGCGATGCGGCCACCGCGAGCCCCGTCGCGCCGCGCAGCAGGACCATCAGGATATTGATCCCCGTGTTGATCGCCCACGCCGTCCGCTTGGACTCCCCGAACAGCCGGATCGTCCGTCGGTAGCGGGCCGCGACTCGCAAGATCCGGTGTCCTACCCGACCCCGCCGCATCCCTTTCACGCCATGCAGAAGCCGCGTCACCGTGGACGGAAAAACTGTAATCGCGAGCCCGATCCCGACGAGGAAGGCAACGGTGAACAGAAGAGTCCCGACAATAGCCCCGATGTCGATCCGGCCTGCGGCGGCGAGATAGGCCATCCCGCCTCCGCCGAGGAGGGCCAGGGCGACCATTCCTCCCACCCAGCTGATCGACAGCACCGCCAGGGCGTCGTGAGGCCGCAGCCCACGGCTCCGAAGCACGATGTACTGCGCGGGCCCGCCCCCGAGCTGCATCGGCGTGACACCGGCGGCGAACAGCAGGTACAGGTGCGTCCGGAGGCCGTCGCGAATCCGGAAGCCCGGCAGCGTCTCGCGGGCCAGCACCCAGATCCGGAATCCGCCCGCGATCGCCTCGAGGACCGTGAGCAACAGCGCGATGAGCAGGAAGTACTTCGATGCGTGAGTCAGCTCGGATATGACTTCCGCATCCGAGCGACTGGCCCACCAGGCCACGGCCGCGAGCCCCGCTGCCGTGAACACGAGGAACAGCACGATCCCGATCCCGACGTTGCGGGGCGACAGCGGGGACTGCGTCTCCTGGCTCAGTTCCTCGGGCAGCCGGCGCGTCACGATCCGACACCCGCGGGTTCGCGCGCACCCCCGACTGCTGCCGCGAGCACCGAGAGGTGTTCGTCAGTCAGCCTGTCCGATTCGAACAGCGATACGCCGGAAGCACCGCCGCCCTGAGCCGCGTTGATCGCGAATTCGAGCTCCGTCGGCGCGAGATGTGGCAGATAGAGCCCCGGAAACAGCTTCGCATCCCGGCCGAGGGCCTCGCGGCCCTGGCGGGTAGCTTCACCGATCCACGACACTGGCCGGTCGTACATCTGGTGGTAAGTCATCGGAAAGGTCATGTCCAGCGGCCACTCGTCCCATGCCTGCCGCACCATCTGACGCGCGAGTGCCGGCGTGGCGAACACGGCCGCCGAGATCGGCTTCCCGAGCGCGTGGACCGATTCCGTGAGCTCTTCCACGAGGTGTGTGACGCGGTCCCACCGAAACCGCCGCCACGCTTCATTGGCGTGGGGATCCGGGAGGGCCGACGGGTCGAGACCGGTCTGCGCGCGGAACTCGTCGCGACACGCCACGCAGTAACAGAAGTCGTACTCCGGCAACTCGCGGTCCTGCACCAGGTCGTACTTCTCCCACAACCCGCGCGGCAGGATGACATCGGGAAATCGGACGTAGTCGAGGTGAATTCCGTCGACGGCCGGATCGGCGGCGACAGCTTCGACGGCTCTGCGGACGTGAGAGCGCGCGCCTTCACGGGTCGGGCAGAGCCATTTGTAGTAGGGTACGTAGGGTGGGTGCTCGAGACTCGACCTTCCCTCGCGGCTCACCATGAACCAGTCGGGGTGATCCTGCTTGAGCTCTGAGTCGCCGTTCCGGTTCAGGGTCCACACCCAGCGGTGAAACGCGAGGCCCTCGGCATGCGCTGAATCCGACAGCATGCGAGTGTCGCCACCGCCGACCAGAAGTCCCTCGATACCCGATTCCCGCAGGAGCGCGAAGCGAGCGCGCCACTCCGCCGGCGAACGTTCGCGGCGTCCGTGCACCCAGGCCCACGCGCTCGGCCAACCCGCTCTGGCGAATTCCGAATACCGGCGCGAGTGACCGGGAACAGTACGAGCGATTCCCGTGCGCGCGACGGTGAGTCCGGCTGCCGCGCTCGCCGCTCGCAGTACGAACTCGCGCCGACCGATCATGCGGAGCTCAGTAGCGCCAGCTCGTCAGGTCAGCTCCGGGGGGGGCCGATTCCTCGATCCGCTCGAGAATCCGATTCAGGTACATCGTGTTGTAGCGCAACCGTGAGATCGCGTTCGGCAGCTCGTGGTCCCCGTTCCAGCAGTGCTCCGCATAGTTGCCGTAGTCGATCACTCCGTCGTAGTACGGATCGGTCGTATTCTCCAGGAACTCTGCCGCCTGGTACACAGCGTTGTTCAGGTAGTAGTTGTCCATGTCGCCGACGAAGATGTGCAGTTTGCCGACGAGCTTCGGACCAAGCCTGTCCCAATCCCGCTGCAGGATGTGCCGCAGGTCGTAGTTGTCGCGCCAGTACCTGGCCACGTCAGGATCGATCAGCCCGGTCCGCTTGTCCCAGATGCGCCTTGGATATCCGTCCCTGCCCTGCGGAGAGTAGGTAGCCTCCCAGATATCCCATTGGCCGCCCGACCGGCTCTTCGTCCCGAGCACCAGTTCCCTGTGATTCTCGTCCTGAACCGTGTAGCTCACGTTTCCAAGCCAATCGCGATGCGCCGGCCGCATCACCCGGCCGAACGGACCCTCGTCGTAGTACGCGTTGGGATGCTCGTAGATGTTCACCAGCTCGTAGGAGCGAAAGTCAATCGGGTCCGGACACGCCGCGAACGCTCCGTTGTATTCGTCCGGATAGAAGATCTGGGCCGCGGCGGCCTCCCAGCCTCCCGTCGATCCCCCGTACAGGAATCGCGCCCAGCCTTCTCCGAGCCCGCGGAACTTCTCCTCGAGGTGCGGAATCAGCTCGTAGGTGATTGCATCGCCATACGGACCCTGGCTCTCCGAGTTGACCGCGTAGGAATCGTCGTAGTACGGCGTCGGGTGCTGAATCTCGATCACCAGGAACCGTGGGAAGTTCTCGGCGGTCCACAGGCGGTACAGATCGTACGCCTCCTGCTGCACGATGCGATTGTAGCAGTCGAGGCTGAACCTCTCGCTGTACACGCACTCCATCTCCGGGTCAGGTGGTTCGGTCCGGAACCCTCCGAAGTCGCTCGGGAAATGGCCGTGGAACACCATCAGCGGATACTCCGCCTCCGGGTGTTCATCGAAACCCTCTGGCACCAGCACATGCGCCCCGAGATACATGTCCCGGCCCCAGAATTCGGACAGCATCTCGCTGCGCATCCGTACGTGCCGGATGTACTTCGAGTCAGCCGGTGGCTCGATCGGTGGAATCACCCTGTCGAGTACGAGGTCGACCCGGCCCTTCGCGCCCGGGTCGATCGTCACGATGGCAGGCTCGGAGTACAGGTTCCCCGGCTTGCGATTCCACTGCTGCCCCTCGCCCATGTCCGGCGGCAGCTTCACGGTGTGTCCGGTGGACAGTTCGAATCTCTCGTACCTGTTGAGGACCGCCTGGACGCGGTACGTACCGGCGGGAACGCCGGACAGGCTGGTCAGCGGGAAGCCGAACACGGAACCATCGAACACTTCCACCGCTCCGGCCTGCCAGTCCTCGACATCGATTCCGAACGCCTGTGCGCTCCGATTCCGCTCCGAGCGGAGCTGGAAGCGAGGCTCGGACGTGTCGGTAGTGTCCGTCGAGAGCAGCAGGATCAGCCGTCCGTCGTACGCCGTGTCATGGGCCGCCGGCACGCTGACCGCCACTTCGAGCCCGTCAGCGCCGTCTGACGGGGTGCATCCCGCCAGCACCGCGACGACGGAAAACGAAACGAGGGTGAGAGCTGTTCGGCCGTCGAGTCTGGTCATCGAATGTCCTCGTGTTACCGGAAACCAACCGCCCGTGCGGAACCCTCAGGGAGAGACGCGGACCATCACGGCACCGTGCGCGGGCACGCGCACGGACCAGCCTCCCGGGAATCGGCCCAGTTCCTCGTGGCGCCACAGGTCCCTGATCGACACCTCCAGCCCGGCGGGATAGCCGATCTCCGGCCAGCCGATTCCTGCGTCCGCGTCGGAATCGCCCCGGTTGAACAGCACGACCGCGCGCGATCCGTCGTACAGCTCACGTGCCCAGGCCTCGAGGTCACCCCGTTTCGTGACGCGGCGCCCCTGCCGCCCCAGCGGGTCCTGGTTTACCGCCAGGACCTCGTGGTTCGTGAGGACCTCCCGGGTCGCTGGTGACATCGTCCGAATATCGTTCCCCGCCATCAGCGGCGCCGCAAGGATGGCCCACAGGCTGAAATGCGCGCGCGCCTCGATGTCCGACAGACCGTCGTTTCCCACTTCGAGCATGTCGGGGTCGTTCCAGCCCCCCGGCCCGGCATACGCTTCCAGCCCGTCCTGCAGGTCGAGGATGTGAATGAATCCCATCCCGCCCCAGTCCACCCGGCAGTCGAAACAGTTCAGGATGTCGGAGGTCGTGCGCCACAGGTGCCCGATGCCCCGGGCCCACAACCAGGGACGGTTCGTACCCCATTCGCAGATGCTGAACACGATCGGGCGGCCCGCCGCCTCCAGGGCCTGCCGCATCGTCAGGTACGATGCCTCGGGATCCTGAGTGCCGTGGTTGCACCAGTCATACTTCAGGTAATCCACACCCCAGGCGGCATAAGTCCGGGCGTCCTGAAACTCGTGCCCGCGGCTGCCGGGGCGCCCCTGGCAGGTGGCTGTCCCGGCATCCGAGTAGATCCCGAACTTCAGCCCTTTCGCGTGCACGTAGTCGGCGAGTGCCTTCATGCCCGACGGGAACCGCTCCGGATCGACCACGATCTCGCCGCTTGCGTCCCGGTCCACCTGCCAGCAGTCATCGATCACCACATACTCGTACCCGGCGTCGCGCATCCCGCTCGACACCATGGCGTCAGCCGTCTCACGGATCAGCGTCTCACTCACATCGCAGCCGAAGCGGTTCCAGCTGTTCCAGCCCATCGGCGGCGTCGGTGCCAGCCCGTCGAGCGGGCCCGGTGCCGCATCCTGCGCCGCAGCCGGCAGCGTCAGCGTCGCCGCCAGGAGCGCAGCGATCGCGAATACTGTCGCGGGACCGGGCCGCCGATGCGTGATCACCATCAACCTTCCAGCTTGCTGGCCAGCTCCGGATCGATCGCATCCTTGTGCACCATCACGGCGAGCACGCGCAGGGCCATGTAGTCGCCGCGCACCCAAACGTATCCGCGTCGTCCGCTGCCCGTGCCGTGCGAGTTCTTGATCAGGTACCAGTCGTATCCATCGACCACCCGGTGGTCCACGGCCAGCACGAGGTGATCGTCAGTCGTCCGCCCCTCTTCCAGATCGGCCTGGCGCACGGTCTGGTCCGGTCCGCCCGGCGCCGCGTCCGGCGCGAGCACCGCGAGTCCGGCGCCGTTCCAGCTCGCGCCCTTGTCGCCCCAGTCCATGTCGAACACGACCGAGTAACCGGCATCGAGGGCGTCGTTCGTGACCTGGCGAAAGTCCTCGAGCGGCACGTTGTAGTAGCCGTCGTAGTCCCACCAGTTGTCGGGCACGTCCAGCTCGCCGCGTCCGTACATCGGGATGTTCGTGTACGACGTGATCTCCCAGTAGGCGTCTGGATCGATCCCCAGGTAGCCCGTGGCGTACTCCACCGGGGTCATGCTGCGACCGTCCACCATGACAGTCTCGGGTGGGGGAGCCAGGTGCCTGTCCAGGACGGCCCGGATCTCGGAGACCACGGCCTCCTCATCCCAGTAGCCGATCTCCTCGTGACGGGTCAGGACGGCGTTGAGTTCTTTTCGCATCGCGCCGTAGTCCTCCACCACGACATAGTCGGTCTCGGGGACCATCCCGTACTCTTCGACGAGCCAGGTGACGTCGTGGCTCAGCCCGCCGTCGGTGAACCGGGCGTTCTCCCCGCCCCGGCGCGCGAACTCGCGGGCTTTCTCCACGTAGGCCCAGTAGACCGGGTAGTAATCGGACAGATCCAGCTCCGTCTTCGCCTCCCGCAGGGCCTCGCTCATCGGCTCGTTCAGTCGCAGCGCCTCGGACTCGAGCATGGCGACGGTCGAGAAGCTCCAGCAGGTGCCTCCCCGTTGTCGTTTGATCGAGGTGTGATCGATGTCGGTGCCCAACCAGTTGGGTGCCTGGACTGCATCGAAGAACGCCTGCCGTTCGTCCGCATCCTGGGCCGTCTGGGCGGCGGAAACGGCAGGCAGGGCCAGGGTGGCCGCAGTGGCCGCGAGGGACAGCAATGATCTGCGCATCGAATCACTCCGACTCGTGGGGTCTGACGCCTCGGGGGATGAGGCACTTCATCCCCTCGGTTGGCAGCAAGAGTCGTGCAGGGTGGTCGTGGTCGGCAGACGGTGGACTCTCTGAAATCCGCGGATCGTGCAGGTGCTTGTGTCGCTGGATGTTACGGGATCTCGCCGCGCCGTGGAGAGACGGACAAGCCTCAGAAACCGGGAGCAAGAAGCGGTCGCCGCAGCGCCATTCTGTCGGCGACACGGCGACCCCGGGTGACAGGTTGTCCGACTGCGGTGGCCTCAGCCCCGGGCCTATTCCGGGTCATCCAGCCGGATCCGGGTGCGAGAATCCGCCGTGACGATCTCGATCTCCCGACCCGGGTCGATGATGTTCACGACCACCGAGCCCGCGCCACGCACCTCCACGCTGGTCTCGCCCACAAGCCCGGAGTACCTGAGCGCACTGAGGTCCGGGGCCGAGAAATCCAGAGACCTCAAGCCGACGTATCCGGCTGCCGGCCTCGTGGGAGGCAGCGGGGCTTTCGGGGCCTGCCGCTCGGCCGCGGTGGCTGTCGTGGTTCTCGTCTCGCCGTCCCGCCTGTACGTCCAGCGCACGTCCTGCCCCGGCTTCACGGAGCCGAAGCGACGGCCACCTTCCACTGTCACCAGTGATTCCCCGTCGATCTCCAGCAGGACGTCTCCGCGCTGCAGTCCCGCTGCCGCCGCTGGACTGCCGGCCTGGATCGAGCTGATCTCCGGATGCGTGCTGAACTCCCACTCAGACGTGCCATCTTCGTCGTCGACGCTCCACCGGCATTCGGTACACTGAATCCCGAATCCGAACCAGCCGGACGGAAGCAGCGCGAGCGTGGGTCTCGGGACGGCCCCGACGGATACACCCGTCGCTGGCGTCGGGGGGACCGCTGGTGCCGGCATCCGATCCGGGCGAGGCACATACGGCACTCGTTGCGGGCTGGGCGAGGCAGCGATGACCGGAGCCGCCGCCGCGCCTCCGGAGCGGGGACATTCGGATCGCGGAACGACTGTCACCGTCTTTTCCCGGCTCCCTCTTCGTACGACGATCGACACCGTCTCACCGGGAACGAGATTCGCCAGGCGATCTCCCCCTTCACCCGTCGTGATGAGGTGGCCATCGATCGCGACGAGTCGATCTCCGTCTTCGATCTTCCCGTCCGCCGGAGAGCCCGGTTCCACTGTGCGGACGGTCGGCTCGGAGCTGAAGCTCCAGGACCGCCGCTCGTCATCTAGGCTCGTAAAGATCGCACAGTTGCTGCACTCGAAGCTGGCAATCCCGATCTCGCCGCGCGGGGTGGCACCGTCGGGGCAGCTCGACGCGACCCCCTGTTGTGCATCTGCGGAACCGGTCGCGATCAGCAGCATGGCAACTGCCAGCAGACTCAGGATTCCGTATCTCCAGCTTCTTGGTCTCGTCATTCCTTGTGTCCCGTTCACGTCGTCCTCCCGTCCCTCAGAATTCCACCAGGAGCTGGTTGCTCGCTTCGTACCGGTTCATGACCTGGGCCCTCGCCTGGAATCCCTGGAGAATTCTCGCCGCCAGAGGATCGTCGGGGGCCAGGCGAACGATTTCATTCGCGGCCGCCCACAGCGCCGTCAGCGCCACCTCGACCGCCTGTCCGGAGTCGGCGGCGGCTCCATCGGCCGCCGTGAGAGCTTCGAGGGCGGCCACGTATTCGGATCCCGTGCGCTGGACCTGGGACGCCAGGCGGACATCACCGTCCTCGAACACGGTCTGGAAAGCCTCCGCGGTCTGCCGGGAGCCCAACACCTGTCCGATCGACATCCCTCCTGCGAACAGGGCAATCCCGGCCGCGATCGCAGCGGCCGATCTCCACCACGGTCGACTTTGCGGCGCCACGTGCGCGGCCGAAACATCCGTCGTACCGCTCACCCGGGCCGTGGCCAGGAGCCCCTGCTCCCGCAGTGCTCGCACCGTTCGCTCTTCCAGCAGCTGACCCGGATCGCTCTCCCGGGGCAGCGCATCGAGCGCCTGTCGTTCGGCGGCCGTGAGCTCGTCCATCATCTCTTCTCTCCCATCACGCTGCCGGTCCCAGCAACTGCCGCATGTGTCTGCGGGCGGACCACAGCTGGCTCTTCGACGTCCCTTCGGTCACACCGAGTTTCTCGGCGATCTTGGAATGCTTGAATCCCTCGAGGTCGTGCAGGATCAGCACGGTGCGGCATCCAGCCGGCAGCAGGGCGATCGCCCGCTCGAGATCGATCCGTTCGTCTCGTCCACGCGGTTCGACGCCACGCCGGCCCTCGTCGTGCAGCGCTTCCAGGCGGCCGCTGCGACGAAGCCGGTTTCGGCTCAGGTTGAGGCCGATTCCGGTCAACCACGTCTCGAATCGAGCCTCCCATCGGAAGCTCCCGAGGTTCGCCGTCGCTCGAATCCAGGTCTCCTGTACCACGTCCTCTGCCTCCGCTTCGTCTCCGCCCAACACACGTAAAACGAATTGGTAAAGTCTGGGTGTATGGCGGCCATACAGCTCCCTGAACGCGGTTTCGTCGCCACTGTTGGCGACGCGTTCCGCCAGCACTCGATCAGTCGTCGGTACCACCGCTTGCGCTCTCATCTCGACTGTAGGTGTCTGCACCCGCCGAAAAGGTTGGAGCCGGCCCCGTCGGGGGTACATGGAAATGCGGTTCATCTCATTATGTGGTGCGGACAATTGCTCTCGCCACACGGCGCTTGAACGGACACATTGTCGGGACTTCACGAACGAACGATTCCGGAGGTGTGAATTGAGCGATACGACAGACCACGGCGAGGGCGGACGAGGGCTGGCAGCCGAGGCGCAGGGCCTCATCCGCGACGCGACCCGCGGCGTCCTGAGTACCCTGGGTCCCGACGGCGGCTTCCCGCATGCCTCGATTATTGACCTGGCTCCCGTAGACGGCGGAGACGTGATCACGCTACTGAGCGCACTGGCCGTGCACCGGAAGTACGTGGAGGCGGACGACCGGGCGTCGATCCTCATCGCTCCCTTCCTGGGAGACGACGATGCGATGATGCGACCTCGGGTCACGCTGGTCGGACGCCTGGTTCGCGAGGATGACCGGGACCTGTACCGGGATGCGTATCTCGCGCTGCACCCGGAGGCGGAGATGTACCTGAAGCTGCCGGACTTCGCCTTCTTCCGTCTGCGGACCGAGCGGGCCCGCTACATAGCGGGATTCGGGCGCATGGGGTGGCTCGAGGGACAGGAACTGCGTGCCGGGGACGCGGTCTGACGAAAGTCAACGTCCGGTCGGTAGCGCTTCCGGTCGAGCACGGCGGCTGGAGCTTCCTCGCCGAGCCGCTGGTCCTCGGACTGCTTGTCGCGCCGAGTGCGGCGGGTGTCGCGATCGCGGTGGCGACTTCGGCTGGATTCCTGATTCGGCACCCGGGTCGGATGTTCTGGAAGAACCGGCAGCGGTTGGCAGTGTCTCCGCGCTATGGACTGGCTGCGAAGTTCGCGGCGGGCTACAGCCTGGTCGCCGCCGCCGGTCTCGCCGTCACCTGGGCACTGGCCGGAATTCGTCCGCTGGTCCCGTTCATCATTGCCGGACCCTTCTTCCTGCTGTTCGCCGCCTACGACGTGCGTCACGAGGCTCGATTGCTGCTGCCGGAGCTGCTCGCCCCGACCGCCGTCGCCGTCAGTGCGCCGGCGATCGCGCTGGCAGGTGGCTGGACCTGGCAGGCGGCGCTGGTCCTGTGGGTCCTCCTGGCGCTGCGCTCGATTCCGACGGTGCTGTACGTCCGTGCCCGCCTGAGGCTGGAGCGGCAGAAACCGTACGACGCGACGTCCTCCAATACGGCGCACGGCGCGGCGCTGCTGGCGGGCGGCGGCCTGGCGGGAGCCGGACTGGCGCCGTGGCTGTCGGTTGTCGGCCTCGGAGTGCTGCTGGTCCGCGCGGGGGTCGGTCTGTCACGGTACCATCGGCCGGCGGCGCCGAAAGTGATCGGATTCTCCGAGATCGCGTACGGAACCCTGTTCGTCCTGCTCACGGCAGTCGGCTACTGGCTGCTCGCCTGACGCGTCAGACCTCCGCGTGCTCGGTCCGATCGATGATCTCGTCCTGCAATTCCACGGACAGGTCGCAGAAGTAGTCGCTGTATCCGGCGACCCGGACGATCAGATCCCTCCATTCCTCGGGATCTGCCTTCGCCGCACGCAGGGCTTCGGCCTTGACCACGTTGAATTGCAGGTGGTGCCCGCCGAGCCGGAAGTAGCCCCGGACCAGCCGCGAGATGTCCTCGATCCCCTCGGCGCCCTCGATCAAAGCCGGCGTCAGCTTCATGTTGAGCAGCGTGCCGCCCGTCAGCCGGTGGTCCATCTTGGCAGCCGACCGTAGGACGGCCGTCGGCCCGAGTCGATCGGAGCCCTGCACAGGTGAGATGCCCTCGGATAGCGGTTTTCCGGCTCTCCGACCATCCGGTGTCGCTCCCGTGACGGCCCCGAAATAGACGTGGCAGGTCGTGGGCAGCATCTGCACCCTGTACTTCCCTCCCGTCAACGACGGCTGGCCGTCGACCATGCTCACGGCCGCAGTGAACACGCGCGACATCAATGCGTCCGCCCGGTCATCATCGTTTCCCCACCGGGGCGTCCGGTTCACGAGCCGCTGGCGAAGCGGCTCATCGCCCTCGAAGTCCCGATCGAGAATCGCCAGCAGCCGCTCGAGTGAAAGCGACTCGTCTTCGAACACCAGGCTCTTGATGGCCGACAGTGAATCGGTGATCGTCCCGATCCCGACCATCTGTACATACCGGTTGTTGTACCTGGCCCCACCCGAGTTGTAGTCCCGGCCGTTCGAGATACAGTCGTCGACCAGTACCGAGAGGAACGGGGCGGGCATCGACCTGGCGTAGATCCGCTCGATGATCCCGTTTCCCTCGAGCTTCACCTCAACGGCGTTGGACAAGTGTTGCTCGAACGCGGTGAACAGCGAGTCGAAGTCCTCGAATGTCCCTGCATCCGCCCCGATCGAAGGCAGCAGGCGGTCCCCGGTGCGCGGATCGATACCGTCATGCAGCGTCAACTCCAGGATCTTCGGCAGATTGAAATAGCCCGTAAGGCCGCATGACTCCTTTCCGAACGCACCGGTTTCCACGCAGCCGCTGCACCCTCCAGCACGAGCATCCTCGACGGTCTTGCCGACCCGCAGCTGCTGCTCCACCACCATTTCGTTGTTGAACAACGAGGGAAATCCGAAGCCGCGCCGGATCACCTCGAGCGCGCGGGCCAGCACGGCGTCAGGTGTCACGTCGGACAGCAGGAGGTTCGTGCTCGGCTGCAGCAGGTGCATCTCCTCTATCACATCCAGCAGGAGATACGTGACCTCGTTCGAGCCGTCGGTTCCGCCTGCCCCCACTCCGCCAAGCGTGATGTTCGCGAAGTCGGTGTACGTGCCACTCTCCGCCGCCGTGACACCGACTTTCGGAGGCGCCGGATGATTGTTGAATTTGACGAACAGCGCCTCGAGCAGCTCCTTCGCCGAATCACGTGTGAGAGTCCCGTCGTCCAGGCCCTTCTCGAAATACGGCCCGAGATGCTGGTCCAGGTGCCCCGGGCTGAACGCGTCCCAGCCATTGAGCTCGGTCACCACCCCGAGATGACAGAACCAATACGCCTGCAGCGCCTCGTGGAAGTCCCGCGGGGCCTCGGCCGGGACTCGCCGGCACACCTCCGCGATGCGGAGCAGCTCTCGCCGGCGGTCCGGATCGGACGCCGTGTCGGCCATCTCCTCCGCCAGTTCCGCGTGCCGCTCGGCGAACCGGATCATGGCATCGCAGGCGATCTTCATTGAGCGCAGGGTGTCACGGCGAACCGGCGTCTCCGGGTCCCGGTCATCCAGCCCCGTCAGGGCGACCGCGATATCGCCCTTCATTTCCTTCAAGCCGCGCCGATAGATCTTGTCATCCAGGACCGCGTGGCCCGGCGCGCGCTGCTCCATGAATTCCGTGAACACTCCCGCCGCGTAGAGGCGGTGCCATTCGTCTGGCAGGGAGTCGAATAGTTGCCCCCGCAACGACCGTTGAGTCCAGAAGGGGATGATCACGCTCTCATAGTCGTCAAAACACTCGTCGGGGACCCGATAGCGCGTCTTCTCACGGGCATCGAGAATTCGCAGGTCCTGTAGACTGTGGCAGGTGAGCTCGGGAAATGTGGGGACCGCCTTCGGACGCGGACCACGCTCCCCGACGATGAGCTCGTCGGCGCCGATCCAGATCGTCTTGTGTTCACACACGTGCTGGAAGGCGAGAGCGCGCAGTATCGGAACGGGGTGGAGACCCTCATTTTCGAGGTAGAACTCCGTCAGCAGCATGGCGCGCTCGCTCGAGAGCGACGGCTCCGCCAACAGGCTCTCCTCTCTCAGTCGTCTGGTCCGATCAGTCATTCCCTGCAGCTCCCGGCGACTCAGCCGCCGATCAGAGTTTCGATTCCGGCCTGTTCGAAGTGTGCCGCCGCGGCACGGATCCGCTCCGGCCCGGGTGGCCCCGGCTCCGGATCCAGCAGAGGCAGGCCCAGCCGTTCACGCTTGTCCCGACCCAGCTCGTGGTACGGCAGGATGCTTACCTGCCGCACGGCCCCGAGCGTAGATGCCAGGTGAGCCATGCCGGCCAGTTCTTCATCGTCATCGTTCACGCCAGGTACCAGGGGCACGCGCAGCCATATCGGCGTCGACCCCTCGGCGAGCAACCTGAGATTCGCGAGGATCCTCTCGTTCGAAGCTCCCGTCGCCCAGCGGTGCCGGTCCGCGTCCGATGTCTTGAGATCGAACAGGATCAGGTCCGCCAGATCAGCTGCGGCAAGCAGGTCCCGGGTCTCCACGAGTCCACACGTATCGACTGCCGTGTGCAGGCCCGCGTCCCGGCAGGCCGCGAGCGCCGCCAGCACGAATCTCGCCTGCTGCAGCGGCTCCCCGCCCGAAAAGGTCACACCGCCTCCCGACTCCTCGTAGAACACTCGATCCCGTGAAACCGTTTTCAGCAGTTCGGCAATCCCCAACTCTCGGCCGGCGATCTCGCGGGCCCCTGTGGGGCAGACTTCCACGCAGTCGCCGCATGCTTCGCACGACGGAATGCCTGGCGTGATCCCGTTTCCTTCCGTTGCCGGCACGGCGTATCCGTGCGGACAGGCGCTGACGCACGCGTTGCACTCGATGCAGCGGGAAGGATGAGTCAGGAGCTCCGGGGCCGATCGCATGCCTTCCGGGTTGTGGCACCACCGGCAGGCCAGCGGGCACCCCTTGAGGAATACGGTCGTGCGGATTCCCGGCCCATCGTGAGTGGAAAACCGCTGCACGTTAAACACCTGGCCGCTGATCACGCCTCCCCCTCCTCGATCCCGTTCTCGAGGTGGTGGTAGCGGATCAGGAACGGCTTCTGTACCTCGAACGACCAGTGTACATCCCGCAGGAAATCAGCCGCTTCCCGAGTCCTTCCGTCGAGCAGGAGATCGAGAAACTCACCATGCTCCCGGATCGACCTGTGCTCCCACTCGGGCACGAACGCCCGTTCCCGTGGGAAGTCGTACAGCCGCTGGCGGCAGACTCTCACGTTCTGCCTGAGTTCGCGGTTGTCCGACCACGACAGAAATACCTGGTGAAAATCGACGTTGCGGGAGTAGTAGGTATCGAAGTCGCCAGTTTCGAGCGCGGACGACATCTCCCGGTTCAGCGAGTCCATCCGAACCAGGTCCCCCGGATCGATCCCATCGGGATTGGAGAGCAGCGCCGCTCCCTCGAGGGCGCCGATGATCTCGTACATGTGGCGCACGTCGTCGAGCGTGAGCCGGCGAACGCGAACGCCGCGCCGCGGCAGCACATCCACGAATCCTTCGAGTTCGAGCTGGATCATCGCATCGCGCAGCGGCATGCGGCTGATCCCGAGGTCGGTGCTGATCCGGTTCTGGTCGATGAAGGTGCCGGGCACCAGGTCTCCGGCCTCGATCAAGGCACGCAGGTGCTCGTAAACCTGCTCTCGCAGGGATTTGAGCTGAAGTACGCTGGGTTCCGACATCCGACGCTCCGTGACGTGCCGCGCATCCAGGAAAACGGCGAAAAACAGACCAGCCGAGCATCTGATATCTAATATATCAGTCTGGGTTGCGGCTCGAAAGTTTGCTACGGCCCATTCCCCATCAGGGGCGCGTCTGTGTCCTCGTGCCTCGACGCGCCCGACCGGTCCGCCTACAATCCTGCTCCATGGGAAGTTATCTGATCGCTGCGGTGCTGGGACTGGTCACCTTCGTGGTCACGTCGCTCGACAACCTCGTGCTGCTGATCAGCTTCCTCGGGAATCCGTCGTACCCGAAGCGTGTCGTCGCTCCCGCATATATCGGCACGGTCCTCGGCGTGGTCGGTCTCGCTGCCTTGCTGTCCGTGGTTGCGAAATTCGGGCCGCTCGAGGGTCGCGGGATCGTATTGCTCGGTCTCGTTCCGCTCGGCCTGGGGCTGTTCTATGCCGCCCGGCTCGTTCTGCCGGGGAGAGTCAGCGAACAGGAGAGGCTCGAGCAGAGCATGGCGCGCACGATGCGCCTGCGGAGAGGAAGCGCCG
>Ga0114922_10001782_pt1 | contig 20421 bp, 19 predicted proteins | sample AartaG_FD_100975 | JGI IMG/M metagenome (GOLD analysis project Ga0114922, IMG submission 100975) | Deep subsurface microbial communities from Aarhus Bay to uncover new lineages of life (NeLLi) - Aarhus_00045 metaG | ecosystem: Environmental > Aquatic > Marine > Oceanic > Sediment | place...
GATCGAAGGACAAATCAGTCTGTTTAGTAAAAATTTTGATGTAAGGTTTATATAAAATGATGAACATATTTGAATATGCAATGCAGATGGAAAAGGATGGTGAGAATTATTATCGCCAGTTAGCTCAGCAGACAGCTAATAAAGGGCTAAAAACCATTTTAACTATGCTGGCTGATGAGGAGGTCAAACACTACAACGTCATTGAGAGAATGAAAACCGAAGAGCCACAGATGGCTGATACCACAATCCTGACTGATGCGAAGAATGTCTTCGTTAAAATCAAAGAGTCTAACGAAAATTTCGCTTTTGACATTAAGCAAACAGAGCTTTACAAAAGGGCTCAGGATATCGAGGAAAAAAGTCGTGATTTCTACCTGGGAAAAGCTGGCGAGTTCAAAGAAAAATATCAGAAAGAACTTGTCTTGCGATTGGCTGAGGAAGAAAAGCAACATTATTTTTTATTGGAGAATATAATTGAATTTGTATCCAGGCCGGAAACTTGGCTTGAAGACGCCGAGTTTTATCATTTGGAAGAATATTAAAAATTATCTATTTAGAAAGGGGAAAAAATGACAAGATCAGTTGGCAAAAAAACTGTGATTTTGGGGATTTTGATTGTGGTGGTGGTCTTTGCGTCGATGGTATATCCGCATTGTCAAATACCCTGCGGCATTTACGACGACCCGATGCGATTTGATATGATTGCTGAGCACATCACAACGATTGAAAAATCGATGAAGCTGGTAACGGAATTGTCCGGCCAGGACAGGCCGAATATGAACCAGATTGTCCGCTGGGTCCATAACAAGGACACACACGCCGATGAAATCAGCCATATAGTAGCCTATTATTTCATGGCTCAACGACTGAAACTGCCTGCTGAGGGCGATGTGAAGGCGTATAATGAATACGTCGGGAAGCTCACTCTGCTTCATAAGATACTTGTCTATACGATGAAGACAAAGCAAACTACAGATTTTGCGAATGTGGAAAAACTCAAGTCTCTTTTGGCAAAGTTCCAGGACGTATATTTTGGCAAGAGCAACCAAAGCCGGCGCGACCATAGCGGACACAAGCACCTACAATAATGAGGTGAAGTTATGAAAGGAAGAGAAGCTGTAGTGACAATGAAGGGAAGCTCCTTGACTTTAGTGGGCACCAAAGTCGAGGTCGGTGATTCGGCTCCGGATTTTGAAGTAGTCGCGAATGATTTGTCGCCGGTTAAATTTGGCTCCTTTCGTGGAAAGATCTGCATTATTTCATCTGTTCCATCTCTGGACACACCCGTATGCGACACGATGACCCGCCGATTCAACCAGGAGGCAGGCAACCTCGGTGATGACGTGGTTGTATTGACTATTAGTATGGACCTTCCTTTCGCTCAGACTCGCTGGTGTGGAGCAGCAGATGTAAAAAATGTGCAGACCCTTTCGGACCATCGCGATGCGTCGTTCGGCAATGCGTTCGGTGTGTTAATTAAGGAGTTGCGACTTCTTGCGCGGGCCGTATTCGTCGTGGACAAGGAAGGCATTGTGAGGTATGTACAGATAGTGAGCGAATTGACAAATGAGCCGGATTATGAAGCCGTGCTGCAGGCAGTAAAGGACGTCAAAGAATGAGAGAGCTGAAACCAAACGTTTACGCGGTTGGGGCGGTTGATTGGGACAGGAGATTGTTCGATGAGCTGATACCACTGCCTGATGGTACAAGCTACAACGCTTATCTGATAAAAGGCAGCGAGAAAACCGCTCTTCTGGATACGGTTGACCCAACAAAGGCCGATGTACTAATCGATAACCTCGTCAGGATTGGTATCAACAGGATAGATTATGTTGTTGCCCACCACGCCGAGCAGGACCATTCCGGCAGTATCCCGGATGTTTTGATGCTCTATCCTGATGCAAAGATAGTAACAAACGCCAAGTGCAAGGGCATGCTTATCGATTTATTGAACGTCGCTGATGATAAATTTATCACGGTCGAAGATGGTCAGACGCTTTCTTTAGGCGATAAGACACTTCAGTTCGTGTATATCCCATGGGTCCACTGGCCTGAGACCCTGGGCACATACCTTCAGGAGGACAAGATATTTTTCCCGTGCGATTTCTTCGGCTCGCACCTTGCGACGAGCAGCCTGTTTGTGGATGACGAAGCGGTTGTTTATGAAGCTGCCAAGAGATATTACGCTGAGATAATGATGCCTTTCAGAACGACAGTAAAAAAGAATCTCGAAAAAATAAAGGCCCTGGAAATTGAAATGATTGCTACAAGTCACGGCCCCATCTACGACAGGCCCGAGTTTATTATCGATGCTTATAAGGATTGGGTCGGCGACGAGGTTAAAAATGAAGTTGTGCTGCCGTATGTCTCCATGCACGACAGCACGAGAAAAATGGTTGAGCATTTTGCAGACGCTTTGATTGAAAGAGGTATTACAGTTAAGCAATTCAAACTTTCGTCAACTGATATTGGCAAACTGGCGATATCGCTTGTCGATGCAGCGACAATTGTGCTTGGCTCACCGACGGTTTTGACAGGTGCGCACCCGGCGGCTGCATACGCTGCGATTTTGGCAAATGCACTCAGGCCGAAAACAAGGTTCGCTTCAATCATCGGCTCCTACGGATGGGGCGGCAGGATGGTAGAGCAGCTTACGGGAATGATACCAAACCTTAAAGTTGAGGTCCTTGAGCCGGTGATGGCGAAGGGCCATCCTAAAGATGAAGATTTTGTGGCTCTGGATAAATTAGCTGACCAAATCCTGGCTAAACATAAGGAGCTTAAAGTCTCCAAGTAGAGCGGGAATTTTTTTAACGCTATATTAAGGATGGAAAATCAGAATTGCCAAATTTCGAAAGGGGAAAATTATGGCTAAGAAGCTGGAAGTTTATAAATGCATGGTGTGCGGTAACATCGTGGAGGTAATTCACGGCGGGGCCGGCGAACTGGTTTGCTGTGGCCAGCCGATGAAAAACCTTGCTGCAAAGACGGCCGATGAGGGCAAGGAAAAGCACGTACCGGTGATTGAGAAAATTGAAGGCGGCATCAAAGTGAAGGTTGGCTCAGTGCCCCATCCAATGCAGGATGAACACTATATTGAGTGGATTGAACTGCTTGCCAACGGTAAGGCGTATCGGCAGTTCCTTGAACCTGGCGGTGAGCCTGAAGCCGTGTTTAACGTTGAAGCCGATTCTGTCAGCGCAAGAGAGTATTGCAATGTTCACGGATTGTGGAAGGGAGAGGGATAATGGGCGTTACTTTTAATGCAGATGAAATCTTCGAGATGGCCGAGCAGATAGAAAGAAACGGCGCGAAATTCTACCGCGTTGTTGCGGACAAGCTGCCTGAGGTGCGACAGATCCTGCTTGACCTCGCTGCTATGGAAGACGAGCACGAGAAGACTTTTGCGGACATGCGTGCGCAGCTTTCAGGCCGGGAGCAGGAAGCCCTGGTTTTTGACCCAGAGGGGAAAGCTCAGATGTATCTTCGAGTGATAGCGGATGGATTTGTTTTTGACGCCAAGGCGGACCCAACTGAGCGGCTAAAAGGCCAGGAGACAGCAGAGGAAGTTCTTAAGATAGCCATTGCCCTGGAAAAGGATTCCATAGCGTTTTATGCCGGCCTGAAAGAGTGCGTACCACCCAGGGCCGGCAGAGACAAAGTCGAGGCGATTATCAGGGAAGAATTTGGCCATATTGCTACTTTGAATGAAAAACTGTCGGCCCCGCACCTATTTTGAGATTCGATGGTTATTTCAGAAAATGAAGCTCAATATGTTCAAAAACCATATTACCGGGGATAGCGTCTCTTCCCAAAATAGGTGCGGGGTGAGTAGATTCTTATCTGGTTCTGTTGTTGGCAGAGGAACTGCGTCGGGGGATATTGATGTTAGATTTAGAATCACTGTTCAAACTAAGTTACGGGATGTGCATCATCAGCTCAAGGAAGAACGGTAGATTTAACGGCTGCATTGTTAATACCGTCTTTCAAGTGACACCCGAGCCGCCAATAGTAGCGGTTAGCATTAACAGGCAGTGTTTGACCCGTGAGTATGTTACCGACAGCAAGGTTTTTACAGTGTCTATTCTCTCGCAGGAAGCACCGATGAGTTTTATCGGCAGGTTTGGATTTAGGTCCGGCAGAGAAATAGACAAATTTGAGCAGGTAAATTTCAAGACAGGTCAGACCGGAATCCCGATAATTTTGGATAACACTGTAGGTTTCATCGAGGCTGAGGTTACTTCAAGTATTGATGTTGGAACACATACGTTGTTTATTGCCGGAATCGTAGCTTGCCAGACGCTTGATAAAGATAAAGAGCCTATGACATACGCCTACTACCGTGATATAAAGCGTGGCAGAACGCCTAAAACTGCTGCAACGTATATCAAGAAAACATCAGCGGCAAAGCTAAAGGAAGGAATTACAGATATGAAGAAATACAAATGTCTTCTATGTGGGTACATTTACGACCCGGCTGTGGGCGACCCTGATAATGGCGTGGAAGCCGGTACCGCTTTTGAAGATTTGCCGGAGGATTGGGTCTGTCCGGAATGTGGTGCGGGCAAGGATGAATTTGAGTCGGTTGAAGATTAGCCGTTCGGGCTTAAGAAAAGTTGCTATGCAGGAAATTCGACCATCCGTAACCCAACGGGATATTATCTGTGCGGAAATAGCTGCACCGCCAACTGCGATAGTGGTTTTTGGGGCATCCGGAGACCTGACCCGCAGGAAATTGCTTGTCGGTCTCATCGAGCTCTTTAAGCGAGGCTTACTTAACGAGCGATTCTATCTTTTAGGCTGCGGTAGAAAAAAACTTACCAGTAAGCAGCTCAGGCAAATTGCACAACAGGCAATACAGGAAAACTCCACTGATACGTCAGCTAAAGCGATAGCGCCTTTTATCAACAGTCTCTACTATGTAAGCGGTGACTACAATGATGCTTCATTCTATGAGAATATCAAAATTAAACTGGCCGAGTTAGGCAAGAAACATAAAGTTGACGGCGCCGTCGTTTTTTATCTGGCGGTCCCCCCATTTTTATATGGTACGATAGTTAAGCATCTCGGCTCGGCAGGCTTGTCCTGCCCCGATGAGCCTGATTCGAGGCAGCGCGTCAGATTAGTTTTGGAAAAGCCCTTTGGTTTTAGTTTGCAAAGCGCTGTCGAATTGAATAATAAAATCCACCGATGTTTTGATGAGTCGCAAATATATCGCATCGACCATTATCTGGGCAAAGAAACCGTTCAGAATATCTTGATGTTTCGCTTCGCCAACACGATTTTCGAACCCGTCTGGAACCGAAATTATATCGACGGCGTACAGATAACGATAGCTGAGACGATTGGAGTTGAGCATCGGGCGAGCTATTATGACAAAGCCGGTGCTCTTCGCGATATCTTTCAAAATCATATGCTTCAAATGCTTGCTTTGGTAGCGATGGAGCCTCCGATATCCTTCGAAGCAGACCACGTTCGGGACGAGAAGGTCAAACTCCTGCGGTCGATTCGCCCTTTCAAGCTGGGCGAGTTGGACGATGTCATTGTGCGGGGCCAGTACGGCCCGGGTTCGATAAACGGCAGGGAAGTTGTCGGTTATCGAGAGGAGCCGGGCATAAATCCTGAGTCCAGGACAGAGACCTTCATTGCTGCAAAGCTGCTTATTGACAATTGGCGGTGGAAGGGCGTTCCTTTTTATCTGCGGACCGGCAAAAGACTCGCCAGGAAGAATACCGAGATTGCTATCACTTTCAAACAAGTCCCGCATTCTATGTTTATCTCTGCCGGCCTTGGTGACATGCCTTCAAACGTTCTTGTATTGCGGATACAACCGCAGGAAGGCATTTCCTTGAGCTTCCAGGCGAAGCAGCCCGGCTCAAAGGCTTGTATGAGCACGCTTAATATGAATTTCAGTTACAAAAGTGTCTTTGGTGTTGAAATGCCCGAGGCGTATCAACGATTGCTTTTGGACTGTGTGGTTGGCGACCAAACTCTTTTTACAAGAGAGGATGACGTGGAGGTGGCCTGGCGACTATTGACGCCCGTGCTGGAGACCTGGCAAAAGGATGATGCAGCCCCTTACGAATATCCTGCCGGTAGTTACAGCTTCGGCCAGGCCGATAGTCTTATTGAATCCGATGGTCGAAAGTGGCGAAAACTCGGAGGAGCGTGAATCGTGAATCAAATCACGAATCACGAACCAGCAGCTTGTTTATACCGCTCGAATGTCGGCTTTATTCCCGCTGCTTTCGCATCGCCGGCGTGGACGACCACGCGATAGCGCAGAGTAAGTGTCTCGCCCTTTTCCAGCTCCAACCGGCCGTCTTTGAGCCAGTTCATCGGGGTTGGTGAGAAGAAGCCATAGTCGCGCGTGAACCACTTGCACGGGTACCAGCGGTTGTGCGGATGCTGGAGGATGGCGATGCCTTCGGTAACACCGTCACGCGTGCCGGTATAGTCGCACCACGGCGAAGCTACGCCCCATGTCCCCTTCTCGCCGGTTTTGCCCTCGGCGTTGATGAGTGTGCCGCCGGACTTGACGCTCAACTCGCCCACGACGCGCGCCGAAAACAGCGCATGGTTTGACTTCAGGATACGGATGCGCGCCTGCGCCTCAAGACTGATTTCAAAATCTATAAACCGAAGCCCTTCGTTTGGTGCAGTGATGACAACACGGCGGCGGTCGAGGATGATTGGCTCCTTTCCGGGCTGCTGCCAGAGGCATTTATCGGTGAAGACGATGCGGTCGCCTGATGCTTCGATGAGCTTCGGCGCCTGTGAGACGATTTGCCCGCGTTCGTTGCCTTCCTGCCAGTAGTTGCCGCCGTTGACGCGGTCGCAGCCGAAGAACAGTGAATGATGGTGCGGATACGGCTGCGATGTTTCGGTAGTGATGGACTTGCCCGACGCCGGGCCATTCACCGGCCAGAAGTAAGGATATTTCTGTGATGCGGCGAACTTGTAGCATGTGAACAGCTTGCCTTCGACGGTGACTGTGACCTGGTTCTTTTCGAGCTTAGCCGCCAGTTGTTGCCCACTCACTTTCGCGGAAGAATCCGATTCTCCGTAAGGAGTCCCAGGGACTGCCGGGGCCAGAATACTGCACGCTGTAACTATCAATAAAATTGCACCTAAATTTGTCCAACAACTCATCTCGTAGTCTCCAGGAAAGCTGTTTGTGTCTGTTCATTTTTTCGGCTTTTTCTTACAGATGCCATGGGCTGCTCATTGGCTTAGAGAGCATCTTATTAGCCTCGTCATCGTTGGTAAATCGTTCCTGTTCGGGGTCCCATTTTAACTTCCTGCCAAGCCGCATGGCAATCTCGCCGAGCAGGCAGACGCTGCAGGAGCGGTGGGCCACCTCAACGGGGGCGATTGTTTCCGCTCGTGACTTTATACACTCGAAGAAGTTCGCTTTATGGTTATTACTTTTGTAGAGATGTAATTCATCGGGGCCGATAGCCGAGGTCAATAGTGACTTCGGATTCGCATCGAGGTGTCCGCGCTTGACGTACACCCAGCCTTCCGTCCCCTCGAAAAGGATCCCTTGCTTGTTTTTCCGGGTGTCGGTGCAGATGACCTTGACTCCGCCGGCGTATGTGTATTCGATGCTAAACGCGCCGTGCACGTCCCAGAGTCCGTCTTTGGGGTATTCCGCCTGTCCCTGGATTTCCAGGGGCCCGGTGTATTCGGTGCCCATCCCCCACTGCGCAATGTCATTGTGGTGGCTGCCCCAGCCTGTAATCATACCTGCGCCGTAATCTGCGATGCGCAGCCATCCCGGTCGGCCGTAGCCGTTTTGGGGGTGGACGCGTTTCTCGGTATAGGCGGCCCAGGGCGCGGGGCCCAGCCACATCTCGTAATCGAGCCAATCCGGAACCGGCATTGGGGGTTGCGGCCCCGTGGGAGGGTCTGTCCCAAAGCCAACTTTCACGGTTAGCAGCTTGCCGATGCGTCCATTGCGAACCAGCTCGCACGCAGAGCGAAAATTCGATTCGGAGCGCTGCTGGCTTCCGACTTGAAAGACGCGTCCATAGCGGCGAACTGTGTCACTTAGAATACGCCCCTCTTCAATTGTCAGCGTCAGCGGCTTCTGCAGAAAGATGTCCTTGCCGGCCCTGGCTGCGGCGAGCGCGGGCAGCGCATGCCAGTGGTCGGGCGTAACGATTGAGACCGCGTCAATATCCTCTCGTGCGACCAAATCTCTGAAATCCCCATAAGCTGCACAGCCTTTATAGCTCCCATTTTGGCTCTGCTTACTATAATGGGTTTGGACGAGCTGCCGGGCATGCTTTGTCCTTTTGGAATCGACATCGCATACGGCAACAATCCTGGCCTGCTTAAATCCCATAATCTCTCGCAAATCGCCGAGCCCCATCCGGCCAACACCGATGCAGCCTACTGTGATGTGATTACTCGGCGTGTTGGCACCAAAGACTGAGGCCGGAACAATTGTCGGCCAAATCGAAGCCATACCTGCGGCAGCAACTGCCGAGCTTTTCAGGAACTCTCGACGGGTTAATACATTTGACTTTTCGGTCCTCCGTAAGGAGTCCCAGGGACTTTTGCTTTTCATAGTTTTTCCTTACTTTTGGTATATTTTGAAATAAATCGCAGAATCTGTAATCATACTCGCTTTGGTATAACGAACGGTTTGCGGTATTTTCTCTTCAGCAGTTTGTTTGCCCGACTTTTGAACTCGCCGAAAAATTTTTCTTTACTCGAATCCATCTTGAGCCAGGGGCCGAGAACCGGCGGTGTCTTTTTGAGGTCTACTCCGTTGGCCGAAAGATGATTCTGAAAACGCTCAAAGGCTTCCAGGGAATCTTTGTCGCCCTGGATTATTTCCCTGATCTGGTCGTTTGAGGATTCCTTACCTATCCGGTAGGAAATATTGCCCATGTGACAGAGGGAGGTAGAGAGATGTCCTTCGAGAATGTCGGTTCTCAGGTCGCTTATTTTTCGGCTGCGCACCGCCTTGATGAAATTGGCCTGGGGCCCGATGCCGCCGCGATTGAAACGTTTGACCTCCTTGCCGTGATTGTCGTAGACCACAAGGTTCGTGATGTCAACGTAGCCGTGCTCACATTGGACCACCACACCAGTGTTGGGCCCGGGACCCTCACGGCCGCTTTGCATCACCACGCCGGTACTGCTGACCCCACGATAGACGTCCATTGCTGAATTATCTTTCTTTCGCGGCAGGCCGCGCACCTCATAGATAATGGGGGCTGGTTGATAGTCGTAGAAAGCTATCTGCGTGTTAGGGGTTTCTCCATCGTCGTCGTATCCGAACCGCCCGCCGATGCTCATCACCCGCGGCGGCAGCCCCGGTTGGCCCAGTACCCAGCGGCATATATCCAGTTGATGGGGGCCGTTGTTGCCGATTTCACCGTTGCCGGTGGGCCACACCCAGTGCCAGTCGTAGTGCAGTTTCTTGCGCATCAGCGGGCTCTTCGGGGCCGGCCCGCACCACAGGTTATAATCCACCGACTCAGGAACCTTCTGCGGTGCATCTACCTTGCCCATACTTTTACGTCGTTTGTAGCAAAAACCACGCACAACCAGTATCCTGCCAAGCTTGCCCTGCTGGATATACCGGACCGCCTCCCGGATTCCCTCGTTGGAACGGGAATCGAGGTCGGCCTGTACAACCCGGTTGTACTTCCGCGCCGCCTCCACCATCTTGCGTCCTTCCCAGATGTTGTGCGAAACAGGCTTTTCGACGCAGACATCTTTGTTCGCCTGACAGGCCCAAACGGTCACCAGCGCATGCCAGTGATTGGGCGTCGCGGTTGAAATTGCGTCAATGCTCTTATCCTCAAGCAGTTTGCGAACATCGACGTAGCCATCGACCTTTACGTTGCGGTTTTTTAATTTCCTGACTCCGCTGTCCAGAACATCTCTGTCCGCGTCGCACAGTGCTACTAACCGCACTCCGGAGATTTCTGTGTATGCGTTGATGTGGGTCCAGCCGTGGCCTCGAAAACCCACCACCGCCACACGAATGTCGTCATTCGCCCCTCGGACGCGGGAAAATGGTGAGGAGTGGACTATTTTTGGCCATGCCAGGGCCGTCCCTGCAGCAATTGCGGAGTTTTTCAAAAACTGCCTCCGGGTAAGTGCGTTTACCTTTTTGCTTGTTCTACTATTCATATTTCAATCCTATTATATTAAAAGGTCGATTCATTATAAGCGCCAGGGACTTCGCATCGGCCGGCTGAGCAGACGATTAGCGGAATCGTCGTCGGCGAACCGTTCGGCGTCCGGGTCCCATTTTAGCTTTCGGCCAAGCTGGATGGCAATGTGTCCAAGCTGACATAGCGAGGTGGTTCGATGGCCGACCTCTGCATCCGCGAGGGTCCGCCCGCGTGTTTTAACGGTGTCGATAAAGTCTCTTTTTTCATCCTTCAGCGGCAGATGAATTTCATCCGGTTTGATGGGCGATTTCAGGATTGACTCAGGATGAGCTTTCAGACTGCGATTGTTGTAATCGGCCTCAACCCAGCCATCGGCGCCTTCGAACCGCACGTATGGTCGGCTTGTCTTGTAAGTCATCTCCACGCCATTAGCGTACGTGTACCGGATTTCAAAATCCAGCAGCACGTTCCACAGGCCATCCGATGGATACTTGCCGCTGCCCTCGATATCGACGGGCCCGGTGCGGTCGGTGCCGTTGCCCCACTGGGCAATATCGTTCAGGTGCGCCCCCCAGTTTGTTACCATTCCCTCGCAGTAATCCCGGACGCGCATCCAGCCCGGACGGTTGTAGCTGTGCCGCGGATGCACACGATTTAGAGTATATGGCGTCAATGGAGCTGGCCCTGACCACAGCTCGTAGTCCAGCTCCTCCGGCACGGCCATAGTTGGCTGTGGGCCGCATGCGCTGTCACCGGCCGGCACGCCGGTGCGAATCGTATGTATCCTGCCGATGCGTCCATTGAGTACCAGCTCGCACGCACGTTGGAAGCATGAGTGCGAACGGAATTCGCTGTCGGTTCGGAACACGCGCTTGTAGCGCCGTACGGTATCACTGAGAACGCGGCCTTCGGCGATGCTCAGCGTCAGTGGCTTCTCACAGCAGATGTCCTTACCGGCCCTGGCGGCGGCGGTGGCCATCGGCACATGCCAGTGGTCCGGCGTGGAAATCATCACCGCGTCGATGTCCGTTCGGGCCAGAAGCTCTCGGAAGTCTTTATAGACCGAGCAGCCTTTGAACGAATCGGAACGTTGGCCCTTAGCGTAATGTTTCTCCACGGCCTTGTGAGCATTGTCGAGTCTCCATGCGTCTACATCACAAACTGCAGCCACCTGTGTATCCGATGAGTTCAAAAAAGACTTCAGATTAGAATAAAACGCCTGTCGGCCCATCCCAATCATGCCAATCGTAATCCGATTACCGGGAGGGTTGGCACCGAGTACCGAGGCCGGGACGATTGCAGGTCCGGCTAAAGCCATACCCGCTGCGACGGCTGCCGAGCTTTTTAGAAACTGCCGGCGAGTCAGCATATTTGCCTTTTTAGTTCTCTTGTTGTTCAATAGTTTTTGCCTACCCTTCCCGATAGAAGACCCGGAACCTTGGTCTTTCGTTGTTAATCTGTGCGATACAATCATATCAGATACACTCGTTACTGACAATAAGAATTTGTTTGCATTTGAAAGGAATTTGCTTTATCCTTAATGAAAAGTGGCGGTTAAGCATATTGACAGGCTTTAGTTCACGGGTGGAAAACAAAGCTCCGTGTTCAGAAAGGAGAGAATGGAGATGATGGAAAAAGAACGGACAAGAAGGCAGTTTCTGAGTGTGGCCGGTAAGGGGATGGCTGCTTCGCTGGTGGGCGTGAGTGTCTCGTGCGGGCAGAGTCAACCATCCGCTGGGAAGAAGCAAAGTCGTTTCGAGATTCGTAACCCAAAATTTGGAATTAGAAAAAAGAGACGGTTCGAGCTGGGACTGGCTTCGTACACATTAAGGAATTTCAAACTGGCCGAAGCACTGACGATGACCAGGAAGGTCGGATTGAAATATATTGCTCTGAAGAGTTTCCATCTGCCGCTGGACAGTACACCGGCCCAAATCAGGGCAGTCGCGGCCAAAGTCAAAGAGGCCGGCCTTGAGCTTTATGGGGGCGGCGTTATCTATATGAACAGCGAGGCGGAAGTAAATCGTGCATTTGATTATGCAAAGGCTGCCGGAATGAAAGTTATAATCGGCGTGCCAAAACCTGAATTGCTGAAATTGGTAGAGAAGAAGGTTAAAGAATACGACATTAAGGTAGCGATTCACAATCATGGGCCGGGCGATAAGACTTATCCAACGCCCGCGAGTGCTTACGAAAAAATAAAGAATTTGGACAAACGCATCGGGCTTTGCAACGACATCGGACATACGCAGCGGGCCGGCGTGGACCCGTCAGTCTCGGTCGAGAGATTTGCAGACCGGCTGCTGGATATCCACATGAAGGATGTTACCGAAGCGTCGGCCAAAGGACATGGGGTCGAAGCCGGACGGGGCGTAATTGATATCCCCAGGTTCCTCAGAACCCTGATAAAGATAAAGTACGCCGGCATAGTATCATTTGAATACGAGAAGGACGCCGACAACCCGCTGGCGGGTCTGGCCGAGTCGGTCGGTTACGTCAGAGGTGTGCTGGCAGCTATTTCCTGAACCGGAACGTAAGTGACAAGGCAAGAGGTAAGAGGTTAATTGAGTTTAACTTGTGTCTGCTCTTTTGTGCTCTTGTATATCGCCAGTATCACTTCGACTGCCTTTCGCGCTTCTGCTCCACTGATCCAGAAATCCTTGCCGCTTTCCAGCGAGTCGAGGAAGGCCTTGAAATTTCGGGTGTGATTATCGTGGGTGATTGCGGCTGGGTCCGCCACACCGCCGCCGCCTTCGATTTGGCCGTATTTCCTGCGGATTTCTTCGTCTTCCGGTTTCTCCTCGGCAAACTGCCAGACTGTAAAGCTGTTTTCCACCTGTATCACAGTGCCCTTTGTGCCGGTAATCTCAAACCGCCTGAACCGACCGGGGTATGAAGCGGTCGTGCCGTAGATAACTCCCAACGCTCCGTTGGTATAGCGCAGCACGGCGGCAGCGGTATCTTCAGCCTCTATTTTGTGCCCTAACGTCCCCGTGTAGGCCTGCAAAGATTCAATCGGCGGCATTACGTCACAAAGCATATCCACCATGTGAATTGACAGGTTCATTAATGCACCGCCTCCGTCTAATTTCCATGTGCCGTGCCAGGAGTCCTTGTAATACTCATCGGTCCGCCACCAGGGGACATAAATTCCGGCATAAGTGATTACACCGAAGCGTCCGGAATTTATCGCTTCTCGAAGGACGGTCTGCGAATCATTAAATCGGTATGGAAATATACCACCGAGGCGAGTGCCGCTTTTTTCGTGGGCCTCGGTCATAGCATCAATACGCTCCAAGGTTACATCCAGCGGTTTTTCGCACATTACATGTTTGCCGGCTTCGGCTGCGGCAATGGTCGGCTCCATGTGGGCCCCACTCGGTGTGGCAATCGTGACAATATCCACATCGTCACTTTTTAGCAGCTCTTCGTAGCTCTCAAAAGCCTGGCAGTTGTTTTTGTCCGCCAATTCTTTGGCGCGGGCCGAAACGATATCGCAACATCCGACCAATTTAGCGTTGGGAATATCTGCTATTGCTTTTGCGTGAAAGTCCGCGATTAATCCCGCACCTACTATTCCGAAATTCCAGGTTTTCATATTCGTCTTCCTTTCCGGATAAAGCTATTCACACTTCAATCCTACCTCGGCTGCGAGCTGTCTGACTGCGGCGATTGCTTTTGAGAATAATTCAGGTCCCGTATCGCCGCCGAACTGGCCGCCTGCCCGCAGGTGCGGCTCCATTGTAAGGCAGCCATCGTAATTGAGCGCTGCAAGCTCGGCAAGCAGCTCTTTTATCTGCCCGTCACCTTCGCCAGGTATACTGCCCAGGTCTTCGCCGAGTTTCCAATCTTTTATATGGATGTGGACGACGTAAGGTTTCATTAACGGCCAGCAACTCTTGATGCTATCGGTTATCTTCTGTCCCCATACGAAGTTTGCCGGGTCATATACGAGCCGGAGCTTCGGTGAATTGATTGTCTTTGCAATGTCCACGCAGTTCTCGGCGCTATGCCCATATATGCCTGTCTCATTTTCATGGACCATAGTAACGTCAACGTCTTTTAATATCTGGACCTTGGCTGACATCCGTTCCATAACCTCATCCCGATAGTCGCGGATGTCCTTGCCTTCGGGAGGATAGTAGCTGAACATTCGTATGTAGGGCGCTTCAAAAAACAGGGCCAGGTCAACCGCATGTTTGAACTTGTCCAGGTGCGGCCCGAAAGGCTCGTCAATCTTTACCTTTCCTATTGGCGAGCCGATAGCGCATACGCTGATACCATTGTCCGCGAGCATCTTCTTCGCTTCGTTCAGCTCGTCCCGGGTAAGGTCCATAACGTTCTTCTGATTGACAAAACGAATTTCAAGGTAACCCAGTTTTTCTCCGGCAAGGTATTTTACCTGCTCCTGAAAGTCATCGGTTACCTCATCTGCAAATGCACTTAATTTCGCCATTTCAAGTTACTCCCTTGATAGAAACAAATATTCCTATTTTTCAAAACGCGCCGCTAATTCCGGCAAATCCCTTTTAATTTCGTTTATTCTATAACCAAAACCCGGCCCGTTCAATGTCGATAGGTCAACCTGGCCGTCGCGCCGCTGGTAAAGACCCGGGTGCACCGCCTCTTCCGGCGCCGAAGCAGCCGGATAAAACTGCATCGCATTGGTCTCGACGCCCATAATCGTTCCCGCGTACGCGGCCAAAAGAACGTGGGGAATCTGTGCCAGCATCGGATTCGTCAAATCCTGCACCATCAGTGTCATTCCGTGCGCCCTGGCCCAGCAGAGACTTAATAACGCACCGGTTTGAGTTTTGCAGGTTTTCAGCGCGACACCGGTCCAGCCTAAGCTGCGGCCGAGCCTGATGAGTTTCCAGTCGTGAGCGCTTTCGTCCATGAAGAGGGGCTTGCGGGCCGATACACCGTGAACATCAATCTGATTTTCTTTTAGGTCGTATGGAAACGGCTGCTCCACGTAAAGAACCATCTGATAAATACGAGGGTGCTCTATCATCAGCCGGTCGAGAATTTCGTTCACGTAGTCGGGCCTGGTAACCGTACAGTTAAAGTCGCTGGTCAGCCACACGACGTTATTTTCGAGCGCAATTTTGCCGACCCTGACCAGCCTGTCTACGTCCCACGAAGAGTCATCGCCGCGCAATTTCACCTTCAGGCACTTGAGACCATCGCGTTTAATCCAGTCGGGCAATAACACAGGGTAACCATCTTTCGGCTCTGTGCCGGTAAGCTCAGATGCGTCGAGCAAATCCTTGCCGCCTACCAGGTGCCAGGCGGGCATTGTCTCGGCCGGAGGAAATTTTAGAAAGTCAGCAGGGTATTTGCCCGCGAACGAGAAGTCAACATCATCGGCGGGCTTGAGAAAGTGCGACAAATCAACATTCATGAATTCCGCGTTGTAGGTGGAGTAGACGTCCCGGCCCAGAAGCTGACCATACGCATCGTGCAGGGCAATATCAAACGCCGAACAACAAACCAATGCCGCCAAATGCGGCATCGGTTCTGTTTGCTCACCACGCTGACGATTGAGCTTGTCCAATAAATCGGGCAGCTGCGATTCAATAAAGTCGCTGCCTAATTTAATGGGGTGACCCTGCCGGTCGAACTTAGCCCAGGCCTCGGCGAGCGTACGGCAGAAAAGCTGCATCGTCTCGCATCGCTCTTGATATCCCAGGTTGCTCGGCCAGGCCCATTGGACGCTCAGTGGAGTTTCACCCCAGCCCTGTGCGGTTTGTCCCTGCTCGTTCGCCACCGTCATGCAGGTGCGTGCGCATATAACGGATGTCAATGTTTCAGGCCCAAACTTGAGCGGAACTCTTGTTTGGACCGGGATAAAGTACAAATCAACGGATACCGGCTCAATATCAGTGCGTTTTTTAGAAGAGTCTCTTTTGATATTCATGCTTTTCCTGTCGGCAGCCGACAGGTTTTTAACAAAAATTTTATCTAATCGTTTTCAGAATTTGGTAGTGATTGACATTAGCAGGTTTATAACTTATATTGATTTGTTGTCAACCCAAACTTTGTTATTTTGAGTTGCTTTGGCGTTCTGAATCTTTATAATTTTTAAAAATATGCCTCTAAAGGAGGCGGCGTTTTTGGATGGAATTGTGAACGGTTGAAAGCAATAATCATATACGCATGTGAATATTTTGTTGAAAGGAGTAAGTATGAAATTCAATAGGAAATTGAATATGGGAATGGTTGGCGGCGGACCGGGAGCATTCATCGGTGATGTACACCGAAAGGCGTCTCGCCTGGACGGCGGTATCGAGTTGGTGGCCGGAGCGTTCGATATTAACCCACGTAAATCCAAACAGATGGGACGGGAGCTGGGTCTCAATCCAAGGCGTGTTTACCGTAACTACGAGGAAATGATAGAGCGAGAGCTTAAGTTGCCGGTTGGCGAAAGAATCGATTTCGTCTCGATTACAACGCCGAACAACTGGCATTTCCCAATCGCAAAGGATTTTCTAAATGCGGGTTTCCATGTGATGTGTGAAAAGCCGATGACAATCAATGTGAAAGAGGCAAAGGCTTTGCAAACGCTCGTTAAGAAGAGCCGCAAAGTGTTCGGACTGATGCACAATTACACTGGATACCCGATGGTCAAGTTAGCTCGGGATTTGGCTCGTGGCGGCGAGCTGGGTAAGATTCGCAAGATTGTAGTTCAGTATCCGCAGGGCTGGTTGGCCACAGCGCTGGAGAGGACAGGCCAGATGCAGGCCGCGTGGCGGACCGACCCCAAGCAGAGCGGCGGCGCCGGGTGTATGGGTGATATTGGTACGCACGCCGAGAACCTCTCGGAATACATCACGGGTTTGAAGATTACCCATATCTGCGCTGACCTGACGATTTTTGTCAAAGGCCGGCGGTTGGACGACGACGGCAACTGCCTGTTGCGTTTCAATAATGGAGCCAGGGGTGTCCTCCATGCCAGTCAGGTTTCCATAGGCGAGGAGAACAACCTGGCCATCTGGGTTTATGGTGAGGAAAAAGGTCTGGAATGGCATCAGGAGCGTCCCAATTACCTGTATGTAAAGGTCCCCGACGGGCCGCTGCAGGTCTGGCGCCGTGGTAACGATTATGTGGCTGCCAGAAGCCCTGCAGCAGGCCGCGCTACACGCCTGCCGTCTGGTCATCCTGAAGCTTTCTTTGAGGCCTTCGCTAACAATTACTGCAACTTCGCCGACACCATACGTGCAAAAATAACCAGGACAAAACCTGACCCACTGGCACTGGACTTTCCGAATGTTAATGATGGCGTTCGTGGTATGTGCTTCATAGAGACCGTTTTGGCCGGCACCAAGAGTAAGCAGAAGTGGACGGCGTTCAAAAAAGCTTAAGTTACTGCTTGCATTCACAGATGGAGTAGTTATAATAGTAAGCCTCCCAGGACGTGCAGAAAGAAGGACCTTTAAGGGTGAACGAAACGGCGAATAATGGTCGTAAGCCATTGTTTTTCAAAGGCTTATGTACCTTGTAGAGGGTTTTTGGGCTGTATGCGACGGAGGTAACACAGATGAAAAACCGGGACGGAAAGAACCGACGATCGGAGAAATCGACTACAACAAAATCTTCGGGCATCTCCACAGAAAAGGTTACACAGACATGTTGCTGTAAAAGAGCTTTAAGGTATATGAGTTAATTCAAAGTGGTTTTAATCGAAAGGAATTATTTATGAAGAAGAAAGCAAACAAGAAGACCGGTGAAGTCTCTCGTCGAGATTTCATCAAGACAACGGCTGTGGTATCCCTGGCCGCTATGGGAGTGAGTACGAACCGTATCTTTGCAGCCGGCTCCGGCAAAATTCGCGTCGGTCTGATCGGCTGCGGTGGCCGTGGCAATGGAGCCCTGAGTAACTGCCTGGCTGCGGGCAAGCACATTGGTCGTGAGATGGAAGTCGTTGGTACAGCCGACTGGTTCAAAAGCAGGGCTGAGGGGGCCGGCAAAAGGCATAAAGTCCCAGAGGAACGGTGCTTTTACGGCGCAGATGCTTATAAGAAGCTCCTCAAGACCAACATCGACGTCGTGTGCATAGCCACGTCGCCGAATTTCCGTCCGGTGCATTTTGAAGCCGCCGTCAAAGCCGGCAAGAATGTATTTATGGAAAAGCCCGTTGCTGTTGACCCGCCGGGCGGCCGCAAAATTATCGAGGCCGGTGAGCTGGCCAAAAGGAAAGGCCTTGGCGTCGTGGCCGGTACCCAGCGCCGACATCAGAGGGGCTACCGCCGGAATGCATACGCCATAAAACGCGGCGCGATTGGCAAGATACTCGGCGGCTGCGTCTGGTGGTGTGGTGGCGCACTCTGGTACAAGAGGAAAAATCCGAACGAGAGCGACGCCGACTACCTCGTACGCAATTGGGTGAGCTTTACAGAGATGTCGGGCGACCACATCGTTGAGCAGCACGTCCACAACCTCGATGTCGCCAACTGGTTCATCGGTCATCCACCGGACAACGCCCTCGGCTTCGGCGGGCGCGCACGCCGCAAGACCGGCGACCAGTTTGACTTCCACAGCATCGACCTCGATTACGGCGACGGCTGCCGCATCCACAGTATGTGCCGCCAGATTAACGGCACCGATGGCAGGGTGAGCGAGTTCTTCGCCGGCACCGAAGGTACGACCTGGGGTGGTGGTCGCCTCGAGTCGAAGAAAAATATCGATGTACCGGACTTCCCCGAGCACGGCGGGCCGTATGTGCAGGAGCACGTCGACCTGCTCAACAGCATCCTGAAGGGCGAGCCACTTAACGAGGCCCGCAACGTGGCCGAAGCCACCCTCACCGCGATTATGGGCCGAATTTCCACTTACACCGGTAAATTGATCAGGTGGAAAGACATGATGGAGAAGAAAGACTCACCCTGGTACAACCTCACTTGCAAGCCTTCTGCAAAAGACTTCGAGGAAGGCGATGTGAAGGCTCCGCCGGACGATGTTGCTGCTATCCCCGGGAGAGCTTGATATTGATTTTCTCTTGTTGAGACAGCCGATAGCGGTCCTCGACAATATGAAACCTGTTTTAGGGACCCTGTTTTGTCCCGGTCACACGGGACAAAATGGGGTCCCATTAGTTTGTAAGCCGGTTAGTTTAGCTCAACTATTTCTGTAAATTTGACCAGAACTCTTGCCGTTTGCGGATGTGGCTCAATCGTTCCAATTAGGCCGACCTTGAGACCTGCGAGTTTGCTCAAATCCTTCTTCGTGGCCGGCCCGACCGGCAAAGCGTAACATACGGTTGCATCAGTATCGTTGGTTCGCCGGGTAATCCGGTAGTGTTTTAGTCCTGCCTCGGAGCTGTAAATGCTCGAGGTTTGAAACTGCCCGATAACCGCAAATCTGCCAAGTTTTTCAGCTTGTGCCAACCTTGCGGCACGGGCCTTTTCTATTCCCTTTTTAGTTTCCTGCAAGTTTTCATTCTGAAGCCGAACCGCTTCGGCTACTTTCAGGGCCAATTCAAAACGTTTTATCTGTTTTATAGCAAACTCAGAATAGCGGACCGCTTTGCCGGTCTCTTTGTTGTCGGCAATTTTTTTGAGTGCTTTTTCTATATTTGCGTAATTCTGCTGGTCTATGGGCTTGGCCCGCTCAGCCTGGATTTGCTTTTCCAGGGCATAATATTCTTTGAGCTTTTCGCTCTCAACGGGAATGTTTGTGCGGATGAGCGTTCTGGTATCGGCCTTGGTATCGACAGTAGGGGTGACAACAACGGTTCTCGGCGCTTCTCCAGCCGCTCCGAGCGGCTTTGTATATTTAGTACTTATCCAAAGATAGGCGCCGGTCGGCGGAGCAATTTTATAATAATCAGCCTTCTGTTTGCCCATTAAGTTGACTTTATCGCCCCTGTTGAGCTTTAACTGCAGGGTCTCTGAATGTATCGGCTCCCTGTACTCGGAGCCGGCGTAGATACGAATACCGTCAGCGGTAACAATTCCGATGGCCGGATTGTCCGGGTCAATGCTAATATACCGCATTGATATCCAGGAAAAGCTGCCGGCCGGTGGAACAATACGAGACCAGCTAAATTGGCTGCCGACCACGTTCACTTTGCCGGCCTTATTGAGTTTTCCGCAGATGTAATAATTCGTACCCGGGCCGGAACGAATCGGGACTTCATCGCTGGTTATCTCGGCGGTATAAGGAAAAGGTGGGACAGCGGCTTTGGTGGGTTCGCCGGCCGTGGTTGCGGCTTCTCTACCAGGTGGGGCAGCAGCTCCCCGGACAAAGGTGACAGATGCGAACACCACTAAAATGATGAGAA
>Ga0114922_10001783_pt1 | contig 20419 bp, 10 predicted proteins | sample AartaG_FD_100975 | JGI IMG/M metagenome (GOLD analysis project Ga0114922, IMG submission 100975) | Deep subsurface microbial communities from Aarhus Bay to uncover new lineages of life (NeLLi) - Aarhus_00045 metaG | ecosystem: Environmental > Aquatic > Marine > Oceanic > Sediment | place...
ATCCCTTTGGCTTCGCATAATTCGTTACCTCCTTATACGCAAAGTTCTGTTCTGGCTCGGTGGTTAGCCTTTAGCCAGGCTGGATTGTCCAGCTTGTTAACATCAGCTTACCTTGGCACACCCGTTTACACGGTTAAAAAAAATGTTTTTCTACTATGAAGTTCCTTATTTGGTAAACCTCTTCATAAAATCCCATGCCAAGCGGCTTGTGTCGATATCAGTCTCTTCGCCCTTGTACAGAACATGACCACCTCTGTCAATTGTAACAAGACAAATTTCTGTGCCCTTGTCACAGTCGGAGTATGTCTGGGCAACGCTTTTCCCGGAACTCCAGGTTACAGCATAAGAACCTGTGCAATTGTTCATGGTCTTCCACGTATTGAAGTTTTTTAATGCACCGGGTAAATCGCCCGGATAATATAAATCATCACGAGTACCAAGAAGCGTCATTACTGAAACAGGCCTATATCCGGGATCAGCAGGAACAAGCAGATGCAGAGACATGCACGCCGCGGCGGCTATAATATCGCTCGCCTCGTTTGCCAGCCGCTGGGTCATTGAACACCCATTCGATAAGCCTGTTACATAGATTCGGGCGGAATCTATGTTGTGTTGTGCGGACACGCGAGCGACCAGCTTTCTGATAAAACCCACATCATCGATATTGTCCTCGGAAGCCGGCGGGCAGCATCCTTTGCCGCTGTTCCATGAATTACACAAACCGTAGGGCCAGACAACTATAAATCCCTCTGAATCGCCTAATGAATCAAAACCGGATATAGCTCTCTGCCGGGACGGGCTCTCTGTCCAGCCATGCAAATCAATCACAAGGGGAACGCTGCCTGTTAAACCCGGGGGAATATAAATATCCCAGCACCGGTAATAGCCGTCGTGCCGGACACAGTCGTCCCCATAGCCACTGGTATAGCTTTCATAGGAACAAGTTTCTGAGGGAACTCCGATAATACGCCAGGTTTTTCCATCTTCCTTTTTGAGAGTGAAATCCATCTCAATTTCTCCGTTCTCACCAAAGATGGCGTATTCAGCGGTGTCATCGGTTATGTCCAGCCGGGCGGTTTCAAGGTTGATATCTATATGCTCAAGCATGCCCTGCTCGATGGCCTCTTGGAGGAATTCGCGCATTCCTTCTTTACCTTCTGCTTCTTCAGAGGAGAAGTCCTCGGAGTACCATGTCAGGATGACATCGATGTCCTGAGCGATAATGGCCTGTTTCCAACTGTTCATGGTGGTGTTAATTAGTTCTTCGTCTGTTGGTCCGGTCTGGCAGCCGCAGAAAAACAGGCACATAAAAAGGGCTGCGGTCAATTTAAAACAAGTACTTTTTTTCATCTCTATCACCCTTAAGCTGTCATTTCCCACTTACCTGGGATTTCCCAATTTAATACCGTATAAACTTGCTCGGCCACCCCGATACATCGGCTCTAAGTCTCATTTCCAATACAATATCGCGTCCGAATGGAAAATTCAAGTTTTCCGCTTGCCGGCTGGAAAGTCTTTCAGTTGAAATGGCCACGAAGGGTGTTGCAAACCTGAAAAGGAAACCTTAGAGCCGGCCCGTTTCTCTCAAGGCTTGGCAATACAATAGAGATATGTCTTACCCTTAAGGAATATCTCATCGCCTGCAATAGCAGGTGAGGCATCGAATTTATCGTCGAGAGTATTGACCGCCAAAGTTTCAAATTTCTTCGAGTGCTTGATAACCGCGGTCTTGCCGTCCCGGCCGACAAAATAAATCCGGTCTTTTGCCGCGACCGGCGATGCATATATATCTTTCAAACCCTCGAGTTTCTGCCTCTCGAATACAACCTTACCCGTCTCGGCCTCATAACACGAAACAGCCGCCCGCCTGCCGTAGCAAAAATATATCTTGTCACCAACAAGAACAGGCGAGGAAATATAAGGAGTGTTCTTTTTAATCTCCCAACTGATAGCATCGATACCGGTCAGGTCACCGGTGCGGCCCAGCTCGATGGCCTGCAGAATATTGCCTTGAAAACCGCTCGTGCAATATACTTTGCCGAAACCTGCGACAGGCGTTGGTATCGCATTCATCGTCTGACCTTCGCACTCCCAGATTACCTCACCCGTCTTGACGTCATAGCTTCGAACGCGATTATCCGAACTGGTAATGACCTGAAGCTTACCGTTCACTTCAGCGGCAACCGGTGTCGCCCAGCCGGTTTCTTCATCCCTGCCTTTTCTCCAGATTATTTTACCCGTTTCCTTGTTGACCGCTGTAATAGTCGAATCTGCCATATGATCCATCACAACAATAACCGCCTGTCCCGCCAGCACCGGCGAACTCGCCCCGCCGATCTCGTCATCCGTTTTCATCCTCCCCAGGTCCACGCTCCACTTGCCGTTTCCGTCCACATCATAGCAGTGCAATCCGTGCGAGCCGAATCCCGCCCATACATATTTTCCATCAGTTACCGGCGAATACGATGCAAAGCTGTTACCGCGGCCGTGCTTTTCATGCGGCTTTTCTTCCCGTGCCGTCCTCTGCCACAGAATTTTACCCGTCCCCCTATCCACGCAGACCACATCAAATTTATGTACGTAAGCTGCATCACCCAAATCGCTGTCTGTGACCTTCTTGTCTGTCTTGATAGACGTCTGAAAAAATACCTTATCACCCCAAACTACGGGACTTGAGAAACCCTTACCCGGCAGCTTCGTCTTCCACTTAATATTCTCCGTCTCGCTCCATGTCAGCGGCGGATTACCTTTCGACGCTGTGCCCGTGCCGTCCGGACCACGCCAAACCGGCCAGTAATCACTGCCCGAATTACCGTAAATATCAACTGATAATAAGCCCAATAAAAAATAAATAACGATTGGGGCCGACCTGTTTTGGGCCATCAGTCTTTCCTTTCCATCTGACTCATACAACGTCCGTAACGTCTCACCTCATACAACATAAAACTTACTTCGTAGCGGCTGTCAACCCTCCGCCTCCGGCGAAAGGCTTATCTTTACAGGTTCCGCTGATTCGTACCTGAGCCACACGATAAGATCGCAGGTATCGAGCCCTTGACGACGGCCTGCTCGGAAAGCCCTGCCTTGTTCCACCTTTTTGCCGTTTAGCGCCAGGTTCGCACTGCTCTTGCCCCAGCCCTTAATCACAAATGCGGGATTAACTATCGGCGACTCTTCGCTGCCCGACACACGCAGCTCAACATCGCAGGCTCCGTCTTTACATTCAAGCATATACGCACGTTGAAACTTATGGTAACCTTTACTCTTAACATTACCCCTGACAACCTTCAATTTCGCCGGCTTGTTCCACGACCGGGCCAATGGCACCAGCTCTTCAATCGGTTCGTCCCTAAGCCCGTAAAGCATCACTGCCATATGCGAATCCCCTTGGCCGTCATGCACTACCGGCGCCCCGCACGAAAAAGATGTATGACTCGGCCTGTCCGCCGCCGGTGCAACCCGGCCGTCGTTCGGTAACTGTGCTACCGGCCAGTGGTTCCAGAAACTATAGCCCCCTCCGACCCACGGGTCAATAACCACCCCCGGCTCAAAAATAATGAAAGGCTTGTATTCCGACTTCAAATTCGTCATCTGGATATTCGCTCTAGGCACCTTCGCCTTTGCTTCTCTATGTACATCAACATCTGAATCACTTTTCCACACATACGTATAACTTTGCCCCTCCATATTCGCTATAGTAAGAGCACCGTTCTCCACATTATCCTCCGGCTTCGTTCCGGGCTGATTAAACATTATCGTCTCCTGGAACTGATGCCAGGGCACACCCTCGCCCGCCCAATTACCCGTATCAAGAGCTACACCAAAGTTACTGCTCCACAATACCTGGTGACGAACCGCCACAACATCCGGATAAATCACAAAATACTCGTCCGTCCAGTCGCCCCAACCTGTCGCCTCATCCTCGTTAGCCTGCCCGTAAGTTATATAACAAGGATTATAACGCCAGTGAACAACCACTCGCGCAGGACTGCTTTCTATCAATCTGACATGCGCATACTCACAGCGCTTGTCCGCCATGTGCTCGGCGCAGCCCCATTTGTTCTCTCGGTAATTCGCCTCGGCACTTTCCAGACTCTGGTCCCCCATCCATATCTCGTTTTCGGTAACATAGCTGGCCGCATAGTTAATTCCGTGCCAGAACGTAATCCGAACCGGCTCCTCGAATGTCACCACAATATCCGAATGTTCTCCAATCCTCCAGAGCTTGTCCCACGTCTGGTCATATTTCATCGTAGTATAATATGCACCGAATGAGTTCCTGCCTTTGCCCTCTGTCGGAAACTTACGCCGGCTTAAAGGTTTCTCGACCTTAGGCTGAACCGATTTATAAGCGGCGCGTATCTGGTCTTTATCCATCGCTCCTCTGTGGATCTTAACCTCATCGATAAGTCCGTCGAAAACCATATTCGACAGGAGCTGCCTGCTTGGCTCGCGCTCGGTGCCCTTCGGATACATCTTTGTATGACTTCGGCCGATCCACATCCCGACATCCTCAGCTTGCCTGATTTGGCCCAGCCATTCCCACCCGTATTGTCTCGCCGAAAACTCACCGCTCTTTTGACCATTGATATAAACCGCCATCCCGCCCGACTCATCATACGTTGCCGCAATATGCGACCACATCAAAGGCTCAATCTTGTCCCTCGAAACGCACATCCACCAGTGCCCGTCATTCATTGTCGCCGCACCAAGGGCTACATTGCCATCCGCACCTACACCGAAAAAAAATCCTTCTTTATGGTCCTTCTCACGACCTAATATCGCCGTCCAGTTCCAAGGATAAGTCTGAGGCGCCACCCACGCCTCAACGGTGAAATCATCTCCAAGCCAAGGCGCAACATCGGCCGAGCGGACAACATGCGTCGTATATCCGTCCAGTTTCAGGCAACTTCCCGATACCCCCTCCGCATACCAGTAATTGCCTCGTATCTCATCCAACTGTCCGCCGGCCCTGTCTTTAACGCTTCTGCCCCGTCCCTCGTCGAAACTCCACCACGATATAAGTTCCTCTCTGGCAAAACAGGGAAATGTTAAAACCACAAATAATAACACAACAAACAGCTTCATATTCATTTTTGTTCTCCTGACTTTTATAAGCGGATTCCTGCAGATCGTATATGGCTTCTGGGTGCAACAAATCACTTGCCCAATACAACACGCTTATAACGATCCGGCGACGAATCCTTCTGTACGATAACGAACTTTTCGCCCTTGACTGTATCGAAAGTCAGCAGGAACCCATTCATGTCTTTGAACTTCCTGCCGTCCTTATACACCGTTACGCCGGCCTGGTCGCCCCACGGATTACGCAACCTGCATTCACCACCCGATTGTGAATGAATCTCCACAAACTCCACATTACCGGCACGCATGGACGACGTCACAAGGAAGTTGCCGCGGGCCAAAAGTGTATATTCTGCATCCCACTGTCTCGGCCAGGCGCCGAAAACATGAATGACCGTCTCACCCGCCGGACCGGGTGGCATCGCTCGGCAAAGCGCCAGGACAAGCCCCTCCATCGCATTACCGAGTCGTTGACCACCCATTCCCTGATAACCTTCCATCAGGGAAAACCGATTTCTCAGGGGGCCTCTCCATCGTGCCCACGCTGCGTCCATATCAGGATAGCCTTCTTCAAGACCATCATAGCGAATCTGTGATGGAACCATTATCCTGATCCCTTCGGCATCACCCATGGTCGCTGCCGTGATGTTAGCCTTGGATAGCTCGCTTACTCTCCGTCTACCGGATTGACGTTTTGATAAAGTTACATATGAATTGCTCGCAAGTTCAACCATCTCCGGATCTTTCGTCTCCAATGTAAACAGATCATAGTAGGTGCATGGAGTGGTAGCTCTACGATTAGTGCTTGCCCTTCCAACCGAAGAATGCTTCGTATTAACCCAGTAGCGCACCTCACCTCCATCCGAAGTATCCGTATATGTCGGCAGAGGCGTCATATTGTCGAGAAACTCCTGCCAAACCGGGCGCATGTCTTCATCCACGCCCAATACCTCCGATGCCCGCATCGTCGTCATCGTCACCGCCCGCATAGCAGAAAGTTCTTCAATCGTATCTGAAGCACCCCATGTCGATTCCCAGTTGTTGACGCCGTGAATGTGGTACTTGCCGTCAGCTTCCTTTTTGACGTTGGGGTAATTGCGATAAAATTCAGCAACCCCTTTGATAATTGGATAACCATAATCCCGGAGCCATTCTTTATCTTGTGTGTAATCATATCGCAGCCAGTGAAAATAGGCGATCTTCGCACCAGGGGCGAACAGGTGCAGCACATAGCTATATGGAGAAGATTCTCTTGCTTCCCAGAAATAGTGGCCGTTTATCCATCGTTCATCATCGAAGTTCTTCCAGCACCATCGAGAATCGAAGGCATTTTTTGGCGCAGCGTATTTCAGAAATTTTTCCGACGCTTCAGACCACGGCTTGCGCACCAGGTACAGGTCTCTCATTTCTGCGGCAATATCTTCCGGCAAAGGCGGTGGTCCATTGAACCATGTTGTTTCCGGGATATAAATACCTTTACTGCCCCACTGCTGCCTCGCTGCCAGCGCCGTCGCTTCATAGTTTTTATGAAACATCCTGACCGGCGGCTCTGTCAGATTGATTTTGTTCGCTGTTAAAAGAACATTATTATAATAGCAAAACAGATTATACATCCACTTCATCGACCCCCAGCGGCGTACATCTCCTTCAGTGTTCCATATCATCCCGCTGTATCTCGGCGGATACTCGCCGCGGGAACACGACGCCATCAAATACAGGAAATAAGTATAATGCTTCTCGACATATTCCGCTTCTCCGTCGTCGCTTTGAAGATAAACAAAAGAGTTAGACCAGAAATCATGCCACCAGTTTTTAGTTGATTGCATAAGTCTCGTGTCTCCTAAACCGGCAGCTTTCTTCAGTTGGGCAAGTGCCGGTGAGTTTATATCCTGCTCAATATCAAACGTCGCTGCGCTGGAAATCAGTATGGTAAATGTTCCTTTACCCGGCTTTGCAGCTAACTGAATAGCGCCATCGTTGAGCTGGTTCACCTGAGCGTCACGATTCAGTACGTCCACTGCGACAGAGGAGCCGCAGTAGTATATCCGATTCTCGATCGCCGAGGCTTCCGGCTGGGGAAACATCGCCGTTCGCTCAGGTTCATCATCCCCTTCTACGAACTGCTGGCGTAACATAATTTGATTTCCTTGAGAAGCAACACGGCTAAAGGCATGATGATTTCGTAATTTGTAGGTAACCGGCCTTAACGCTCGCAATGTTACCTTTATGCTGTCGGGCTTGTTGCGATTATCTGTTATCCGCACCGCCATCACATCTCCATCCTGCCAGGTAAAAACCTCAGCGCTCACATTGTTTCCGTTAACCGAAACCACACCGTCATAAACCGACAGGTGCTGTTGTGTGTTGTCGGCTGGAAATGCATCGGGGCCATAATCTGCGAACTCGATATCAACAAATCCACAGCCGTGCGAGTAATCCGTATCAACACGCCCAAAGCTGTTGGTCGAACTGTTCGCGCAATAAACATCAACGCGATTAATCTGAAGCTTAAGTTGCTTCGGCGCCGTCCAGACAAGACTGCCCATAACGCCGTTTCCAACAGGAAGGCCCTCCATACTTGTCCTGACCTGTTTGTCATAGTGAATATCCGCTCGCGAGATAAGCTCCCGAAAATTAACATCAAGTACCGTCGATATCTTTTGCCCCTCTTTTTCCCTCAACTCGCTGCGATTGCCTTGTTCTCTACCTGCCTCGAACTGCTTTGTAAAAAACTCCGCCGCAAGCGCAATTCCCAAATCAGTACCCTCGTAAAATCCATGCCCCTTATCGGGAACCCATTTTAGTTCTACGTACGCTCCGACTTCCTTGTATCTGTCATACAAATCCTGTGAATCCTGCGGATCAACCACACGGTCCTTCCTTCCATGAACCAGGTAAAGCGGCGCCGAACTGGAGGATATATTCTCGTAAGGTGAAAGTAGCTTTATTTCCTCTTCGGTAAATCCGAATCTTTTTGCCTTTGCCGAACCGGCTCCTTCAATCTTAAACGCCGGCGTCGCAAAACCAACCACAGCCTGAATAGCGCTGGATACGCCCGCGTTTCCTCCACTTCCCTCTAAATCCGGCGCATCGGCAGTTGTCGCAAGCAGCGCTATAATATGCGCCCCCGCGGAAGCTCCAATGGCACCGATCCTATCAGGATCGATCCCATATTTACCCGCGTTCGCGCGAACCCACCGCACCGCCGCCTTGCAGTCGTAAACACAGTCAATAATCTTCACCGCCGGCAGCATACGATAATCTATCGTCACGGCCGCCATCCCCTTCGACGCAAGGTATTTTGCAAACGGCTCAAACCATATCCGCCTGTTGACCCTCCACCCGCCGCCGTGAATACACACCACACACGGTACAGGCTCATCCATAGGCTGCTTGGGCAAAAACAGGTCCAGTTCAAGTTTCTTATTGGGGTACTCGGCAAAGACGAGATTCCGGTGCTCGATTATATTATCCGCGGTAAACTCAAAGATGGGTTTATTGGCGTACAGAACAAACGACAGTATCGTCAGCGTCTTTTCCCACTCCTCTTCACACCCATCTTTAAGATACCCCTTATCCTTACAGAATTCGCCAAAATCCTCCATGTACTCCCCAACCTCTTCATCGCTGACACGAACACCCAGAAAGAATCGCCGCCGGGCTTTTTTGTAGGCCTCATCGACCTTGCTGATACATTTCTTCTCAGCTGCAAAAAACCCGATATAGGGCTCATCGGCCTCAACCTTCCTGTAAAAATCCTGATACGCCTCCTCATCAGCAGCAGATATTTCCTCTTTCATACCCCACTTGTCTTGTCCCTCTTGGGCGCATTGCGCCAGCACCAACAATGAAATTGCCATAATAATTAAATACCTTACTTTCATACTTCTGCTCCTTATTTTTCTCTTTTGTTTGCAGTATGTCCGTTATTCTGAATATTTCCCATGTATTTCGGCCAGGGTGAATTCTTGCTGAGCCCCTGACCATTACCTTTGATAGCAGAAAGGTCAAAAGGTAGCTGGTCGGCTATCCATGACGATTTTAGTTTGGAGACTCTCAGAGAACGAATGTTGACGTTCCCATCCCTTGTATAAAGCTCCAATCCCGTGTTCTTGTCTTTTGGTCTGAACATGGAAGTCATGGAGACTTCCCCGTCGTTTATGAACACCTCCAGAGATGCCCGATCGACCAATATTCGTAACTTAACGGAACCGTCGATTAGAGATGCATCTGCCGTGCTACCGAGACAGGTAACTTTACCACCTGCATAAGTGATCGCCGTTTCGTGTAACCGAATACCAAACTGGGCGGTGTCGCCGGGCTCGATTTCCATCTCGATATCAAACAGATCCCCGAATATGCCGGAGAGCGGATTGTCGCCGGGCTTGATAGTCGTGTCGGTCAGTTCAAACTGTTGGGTGTAGAGTTTCTCGATCTCCGGGACCGGGCGTCTGAACAGCTTGATGCCCTTGCCTGTCTTGCGAAGGGTCAGCTCGCAGGGGAAACTCATTTGCTGGTTGAAAGGCATGTTGCAAAATAGATCGTCATCTTCTCTCATCCAGCCAATTTGAATCCGCCGGCCCTGCGCGTCGTGCCATGTTTGTGCGGCATAGAAGTTGTTGCCGTAATCTCCGGTCAGCGGTCCGGCTTGGGGAGTGAATGTCTTGCCGTCGAAACCGCCGATCCAGTATCTGAACCCGGCGTCATACAAGACCCACTTCGTGTTCGTGTTATCGCCATCGACAGGCAGTTCAAACAAATCCGGACACTCGTGGAAATCCTCCAGCTGAACCTCAGATGTTGGCGTCCACTCTTTCAAGTCGTCAGAGGTGAAGAAATTCGCGCTGCCTTGTCTGACATAAAGAACCATCACCCACTTTTTCGTGGGCTCATGCCAGAACACACTCGGGTCGCGGTTACCTTTGTCAATCTGCTTAAGTACCGGGTTGCCTTCATACTTCTTCCATGTTCTACCGCAGTCGTTGCTAAAGACCAGGCTCTGGCTGAACGACTTGCCCGCAGATGTGTAAAACAGGATCAGCGGTGGTTCGTTTCCCGTCTGGAACCCGGTTGTGTTTCTCCAGTCCACAACACCCGACCCGGACCAGCAGGCACCATTCTCGTCGGGATAAACCGCGATCGGCATGTGTTTCCAATGTACCAAGTCAGGGCTGATCGCATGGGACCAGTGTGACCGCTCACCCTCTGCTAAGCCGTCTGGAAATCGGCGGGAAAACGGATTATGATCGTTGAACAGGTGGTACTCGCCCTTGTAGTACACCAGACCGATAGGATCATTTATCCATCCCTTGGTCATGGTGTAATGAAACTGGGGGCGATATCTTTCTTGGAATACTTTTCCTAATTTCTTTGTTTTTTGAATACGATTAGCATAACCATTGTTCTGAATATTTCCCATGAATTTCGGCCAGGGCGATGTTTTGCTAAGCCCCAGACCATTACCTTTTATCCCAAGAAGCGCCTGAGGATCCATCACTCCCGAAGCGACATATATATCACCGTTTGGGCCTATATTTACACTTGTTTCGTTATAAGCAAGCTCGGTTGCGATCGGTTCGGAAAACCACTCAACAACACCCTTATCGCCATCGTCGCGGACACAAACAACACGCGCCGCCTTGTTAATCTGTGAAGTCACAATGATTCTATCATCAGCCCTTATTAGAGGATCGCCCCCCCAATGCTCAAACTTAAGATTATTCCACTTCACCGTCCCGTCCGGATTGAACGCCCAAAGCCGATAGTCCTCGGAATTTGCATAAATCGTGCCATCAGAAGCGATTGCAATAGCAGCAAAGACCTCACTTGAATATGTCTTGACCGGCCATTTGCCTTCTGCTTTTTTACCCGTGCGTGAATCAACCTTATGAATGTAGCCTCCCGCTGAGCTGCTTCCTACATACAGGAATCCTTCTGCATCCATGGCCGGCGGCATTCGCATCTCAGCACCTACATTATAAGCCCAGTTCTCGGTGTAAGTGTCACCGTTATCGGTCAGTGAAACCAGCCAGCCGTGCATACTTGCTACATAGACTGTACCGTCAGGACCGAGAGATGCTCCGCCTAAGTAGCCACGCGTATATTTGCCTTCTTCTATCTGCTGCGGCGGATGGACCATTACATATTCCCAGATGACTGAACCATCTTTGGCGTCAATGCAGTAGAAGGAATCGCACGAGAAGTCATTATCACCACATCCCGTGTAGAGCCTTATTCCATCAGCAGAAATAGCGGGTGTCGTTGCGAATATTTTGGGGTACTCCTTGGAGGCGCTTTCTTTCCATATCTTCAACTGCTCTTCAAACTCCTTTTTAGCAAATTCATAGTAATTATCAAATACGGTTTTCTTCCAGAGCAGTTTCCCGTCACTGGTCCTGAATGCAAAGACCCCGGCGTAACCGGTGATATAAACTCTCTTTCCATCCGGACTGACCGCCGGCGAAGAAGCCACACCCAGAGCATACGGATACCCCTGCTCTATACCCTTGCAGCCTTCATCCAGAGGACATATCTTCCACCTTAATCTGCCGTTTGAAGCAAAAGACCACAAATGCCCCCCGCCCGTCGTGTAGATATTGCCGTTCTCATCGATGGTTGTAGTACTCTCGATGTTTTCGCCCACAACATGCCGCCAGATTATATCACCTTCTTTGGCCCGGAGCACGCGCGCCTCGGGAACACAGCCGGCAAAAAAAATAATTACAGCAGCTAACAGCACGGCTGATTTTCCCTTTAACATCTCTAACTCCTTCTTTATCTGGGATCTCCCGTTTACACTTGCCTGGCTTTACAACTTAGAACTGCACCCCACCCCCGAGAGAATACCCGGTTCGTGTTAGAAACTCAAGTTTTATGTCCAATACCGGTCAAAGCGGGGGTACAGTTGGGGCCGACGTTCATGCACTCAGGGCGCCGGATATATCTACAGGTGGCAGCGATACAATCGCAGCGGTGATTTATCGGTGTTCTAAGCGTCAGCCGGCTCGATCTGGCCTAATTCAATAAGGGCGTTGTACGCGGCCTTTTGCTCGGCGTCTTTCTTGGTCATACCCCAGGCACTTGGAAACCGGCGCTCGCCGATGACAACCGACGTCTCGAAACATTTGTCGTGGTCGGGGCCCTTCTCGTCGAGAAGTTCATAATCAGGGGTAAGGTTAAACTGGCGCTGGACGTACTGCTGGAGAAAAGATTTAAAATTCTCCTGATGCTCGTCTGCATCGGCCTCTTCAATCAGCGGCCCGAACAACCGTAAAATAAAGTCGGTCGCCGCCGAAAAGCCGCCGTCCAGATAAATCGCCGCAATAACCGCTTCAAGAGTACCTGCGGTTATGGAGCCGGCCATTGCCCTTGTCTTGGCCATCCCTTTGCCGACCCGGATAAACTTTGTCAGGCCAAGGCTATTGGCAAGCTGGGCACACGTCTTGCGGGCCACAAGGCGGCTCTTTATTTTTGTCAGATCCCCTTCCAGGTAGTCGGGAAAACGCGCGAACAACTCCCGGCAAATCACCATTGCCAGAACCGAATCACCCAGAAATTCGAGCCTCTCGTTGCTGGCAAGCCGATTGTCCGCTTGCGATGAATGCGCAACAGCTTCGCGCAATAAGGCCGGGTTTGAGAAACGATAGTCAAGCAACTGCTCGAGTTGCCGCAATGTCTTTCGGTCCATTTGTCGAATCCCGTCATTGCAACACGGTCAAGCAGATTGCGAAAATCGCCGCCGTAGCGAGCTTCGAAATCGGCTTGTAAATGTCTTCTTACGAATCAATTATAGGATAACACGCGCGCCTTGTCAATGTCTTTCGCGGATTATTTGGAATTGCCGCCCTTGATTAGCTGTCGACAAGCTGCAAACCAGCCAGGCCCATAAATTGGTCATCCACAAATTCGAAGGTATTTTCCAGGCCCGTAACGGTAAAGATCCCCTTTGTTCGCGGACTGACCGATGACAGCACCAGCCGCCGGGCGCAATCCTGCAACGCCTTGCGCAGCTTCAGAAGCTTGGCGATGCTCGATGAGGTTAAAATCTCAACCTCCGCAAAGTCAACCACCACATCGCAAACGCCGTTTTCGGTAACCATCTCTATCGTCATCTGCAAATCCTCGCCCGTCTGCGGCTCTTTGGCCAGATTGACAAGGATTATGTTGTCAGACCAGTTTTGGACGCCCATAAATCTACCCCTTATACAAAATCAAAAACACTACCGTTTTTATCGGCACTGTCCGCCCTCGGGTTAAGCAAAAACCAGCCCAAACAATCATCCTGAATCCGGATAAAATGCAGCCAATATCAATATGCCGGATATACCGGCCCTGACCCCGTTTTAAGCAACGTACCCCCCGTTAACCGGTAAAAAAAACACAAAACATTCATATAATCACCTGAAAAATCGGTGCTTCGCCGTCCTAAAGCATTATTATCCTTGCTTTTTGATACCACAGTCAATATAATAAATATGTAATCCTAAGATACAGGGAAGAGGGGTTGTATGAACCCACACAGATTAGTACGAATATGGTTTCTTTTAGTGGTCGCAGGCGTGGTTTCCCTGCCCGTCGCTGCCGGTGCCGACAGGAGCGGCTGGAAGCGAGAGAATGTCAACTGGCGTTTAACCGGACGCGGTCGCGTAAGGGCAATCCACAGTCCGCCCGAAAAACGGGCCCCCAAATCAACTGATGAACTCGCAAAAGCGGTCCCAATCACCGGGCTTGTCATCGAGTCGCCCCCCAAAGCCGGCCATGTCCCTTGGATTGCCGTTGTAACCACCAACGCCAAAGGCGAGGAACTTGATTTCACTGCCGTAGCCGAAAACACCGTCACCGGAAACCCCACAGCCAATCCCCAGACCAACTATGCCGTCGGAATCTTTGACACAGGTGCCAGCGCACACATAGTTGGATATGACGCCGCCACCGATCTGGGCTTGTTCAGTTCTTACGTCCCCGGCACCACCCACAATTTCGTCACCGATAACATTATCGAGATCACAGGCGTAACCGGCTCAACTTATGCCTCCATTAGCTATCCGCTAGGCCTCTTCGTGGCCGGCTTAAACGCCATCGGACCGGACGGCCTGCTCGACACCTCTGAAATGGTAGGCCAGAGCAATGTTTCAATACTCGTCGGTCAGGACTTCGTGCCACCCGCACCGGACCTGCCCACCGCCATCGGCTCTCCGCTGTCGGTCAATTTCACCTCGGTATTTCGCAATGACCAGATGATAACCGTCTTTCACAACAGCGAAGAGTTCACTGGTCCAGGTATCAGCGTTTACAGCGACCCCTGCGATCCACGCATCCCAGGCTACGCCAACACTATACCTTTGGAACTGCGGCCGCTCGGCAGCTTCTCCGTCCAGTATGTGCCGGATTTCGGCTTCTACGACCTTGGCGGGGACATATTCGATTGGGACCTCACTTTCGACACACCCGGCAGCCCGTCGGTGATAATGGGCAATCTTGCCCAAAGCATCTTCTTTGTTCACAGCGTGGACCTGGCACACGGCGGCAAAACCGCTACCGACAAGGACCGGTTCATGTTCGATACCGGAGCACAGGTCTCCGTTCTCGGCAAAAGAGTCGGCGCACGGCTCAGCCTCGACCCTACAAATCCGGATGAATGGGTTGAGATAGAGGGGGTCACAGGTGATGTCTCCCTGGAGCCTCTGTTTTACATTGACTCGCTCCAAATCCCGGCATTGGGCGAATGGCTTACATTCACAAACGTACCGATGATCCTTCTGGATATCGCCTCCCCCGAAGGCGGAACATTAGACGGGATAATCGGCATGAATCTCTTCATAAATTTTAACTTTGTTCTCCGCGGCGGAGGCATGTTCCTCCAGCCAGACCCCGCCATTGAGTTCCAGCTTATATCCAACCTGTCCGCCGAAGCCTCTATAGACCAGACATGGATGTACCAGAACCTTCCCGACTCAGCCGACTCTGAACTGACCGCAACTGTTGCAGTCACCGACGACCCGTTGGGCAATAGCAGCTATAGTTTCAACTGGGAATTTCTGCTACCAACCGATGTGAGCCTCGCACCGGTAACAACCGCCGCCGGCGGCTCAGCCGATAACTCATGGACATTCGCCGCACAAAACTGCAACGAGCCTAACGGACTGTCCGATTCCGGCCTGCCTTTCACCGTCAAAGTTACCGTTACAGGTGCTGAGCACGGCAATACAGGCACCGCACAGGCACAGTTCGGCATTGCTCTGTTGGGCGACGTCAATAACGATAAGGCCGTAAATGCAACCGACAGGAGCATTATAAATGCATTCTGGCGGACCGGCGCCGCCGGGAGTTTCACCTCAAGAGACTGCGATATCAACAGCGACACCGCCGTCAACGGAACCGACCGAAGCATCGCAAATGCCGTATGGCGGGGCATACTCGGGGCAAACTCCGTCAGCGCACCGTGCCCCTTAAAGTGAAGAGCTTATGCGGGAAAAGCCTATAAAAAACAAACATTAAACATATAGAAAGGGATCTTTGATGTACAAATTTACAGCTTTGACGGTTATTGTCGGTTTTCTGACGGCCTTGGCGCCGGCCGATGTTTACGCAGGTTCCGGCAGTGATTACTGGCCGACGTGGCGCGGGCCCAGCGCGACGGGCGCCGCCCAAAAAGGCAATCCGCCCCTGACATGGAGCGAGACCGAGAACATCAAATGGAAGGTCAAACTGCCCGGCCAAGGCAGTTCAAGTCCCGTTATCTGGGGCCAAAAGATATTCTTTCAGACTGCCGTCAAAACAGACGTAAAAAGCTCCGACGCCTCTTCCGATGCCCAAGAAGAACCGCCCTTCCATGGGGGAAAGACCACGACAAACGTGTACAAATTCGATGTTGTGTGTATGGACCGAAATACCGGCAAGATTATCTGGCAAAAGACAGCACGCAAAGAGATGCCGCACGAGGGCCATCACCCAACCGGAACCTTCGCTTCATATTCTCCGATTACGGATGGAAAATATGTCTGGGCAAGTTTCGGTTCCTGGGGCGCGCATTGCTATGACGTCAAAGGCAATCACAAATGGAGCAGGGACCTGGGTAAGATGAAAATAAGGAATGCCTTTGGAGAAGGCGCTTCGCCCGCGATTGCCGGCGACGCGCTCATCGTCCTGATGGACCAGGAAGGCGACTCGTTCGTATATGCGCTCGACAAAATGACCGGCAAAACCATCTGGAAGAAGAGTCGGGATGAGGCCACATCATGGTCCACTCCCGTTATTGTAGAAGTCGAAGAAAAACTGCAGGTAATAATCAACGCTGCCAACCGAATTCGAAGCTATGATGCCAAAACCGGCGACGTCATCTGGAAATGCGGCGGCATGACGAAAAACGTAGTTCCTTCGCCGGTCGCAGGGTTCGGCAAGGTCTTTTGCACAAGCGGATTTCGCGGCAGTAGCCTGCTGGCCATTGAGCTTGGCCGAACCGGCGACCTCACCGACACCGATGCAATCAAATGGCGGGTGGACGAAGCAACTCCCTATGTGCCCTCTCCCCTGCTCTACGGTGATAATATCTATGTCTGCTCGGTCAACAAGGGTGTCGTTTCCTGCTACGAGGCCGAAACCGGCAAACCAAACTTTGTCAAGAAACGCCTTGACGCAATCAAAGAAATTTACGCCTCACCTACAGGGGCGGCCGGGAGGATTTATTTCGTCAGCCGAAAAGGCAAAACGCAGGTTATCAAAAACTCCGCCAAATTCGAAGTCCTGGCCACGAATACCCTCGATGACAAATTCGATGCATCCCCCGCCATTGTGGGCGACCAGATATTCCTCAAGGGCAAAAAGAATCTTTACTGCATCGCCGAGCCGTGAGAAAATCTCACCATTCTTAAATATACACCTCCAGAAAAAGCAAAATCAACCCTTTTTGAAGGCCCGAGCCAAGACAAAACACTTGTATTTGAGCGAACTTTTTTGTATAATGCAGAAAAAGTTGAATTTTTTGAAAAAACCGCGTCACGTTTTGTCAGTTCGTTGCACTTATAAGTAAGCACGTATGGAAAACAAAGATAAAGATGAGCTCGAATTGATTGAAAAGGCCCGGCTTGGCGATAAGGCGTGTCGGGAGAATCTGGCCAAAGAGGCCAAGGTGCGTCTGCGCGGTTATGTGCTGCGTTTGACCATGGAAGAGGATTTGGCCGGCGATATTGTGCAGGAGAGTATCCTGGAGATGTTTAAGGTGTTTGGCAAGCTGAAGAATGTGGAAAGATTTTGGCCGTGGCTGTACAGGATCGCATTTAACAAGGTCCGCAGCCACTACGGCCGAAAGTGGCGTCACAAAACTGTGTTTCTGTCGGATACAGGTTACGAAATCCGGGCAAAGGATGGGCCTGACGGATTAGCCGAGATGGTAACCGCTGAGTGGAAGCAGATAGTGCTTAAGTCGATGGGCCAGTTGGAACCGAGACACAGAGCGGTCCTCGCGATGCGATGCTACGACCAGATGAAGTTTGCGCAAATTGCGAAAATAATGAGATGCAGTGAGTTTGGCATCAGGGCACTATTTTACAGGGCCAAGAAGGCGCTTGCCGGGAAGCTGGCGGCAAATGGACTCGGCAAAGGGTCGCTGCTGGCGGGATTGATTTTATTTGGCAAGATGACGGCGACGAGTGAAGCGGCCGTTACCAATATTTGTGTGACCTCGGCAACCTTAAGAGTTGGCGCGTTAGCTGCGGCGGCCGGTATAGCGGCCACCAAAACCGCAATTCTAACTTTAACGACAGCGGCGGTAGTGGCCGTTGGCGGCACCGTGGCTTTGGCACCCAAAGGGGATACGCCAGCAAAAGGAGGTCCAGTGAGCGAGGCAAAGGCGTCGAGTGTTTTGCCGGCAACGGCTAAAACCGATAACGCCGTTTTGGAATGCTGGTACTTTTTCCCACAAGGGCCGGCCGGACCCGTAATGACCAGGGGCATGAAACGCCCCAGCGCAGGTGAAGCATTGTACTGCAAATGGCTTCAGGACAGTCGGGCTAATTACTCTTTAGAGAGTCGCAAAAATACCGTCTATATAAATAACTACCGGATGTGGGCCGGAGACTTGTCGGTACTGTTGCTGCCGACGGATAGTCCCCAACTGTGCGATTTTCTTTCTGAGATCCAGCCCCGGCAGGGCCGAATGGGATATGTTCCCGACGAGAGGAGCGGTTTGCTGGTAATCGCAACACGCCACCCGGCTACGGCCGACGATTCTCCCTGGGCAATTCGTCACTATAACGTACTGGACGAGGAATACTTTCGCTATACCTGGCCGGCAGGGTTGAAAATAGAGGATAGTCGCGACGCTATGCACAAAAGAGGCTGGACGTATTTTCGCGTTGCCGGCAATATTGCCGGCCAGGTAGTTTTTGGCACCGGCCGAGTGCCGTTTGTGTATGAAGCCAGCAGGCAATACCGGCCGTGGCTGAGGTTAGATACAGGCCAGACGGTTTTGGTGGACGCCGGAGACGGCAGGTTGTTTAAGGGACTCTCCCGGCCGTGGATGGGCTTGCACACGATTGATACGGTACGGCGCGATGCAGCCGAGCAGTATGTGCCGTTTGAGACAAAATACAAACCGGGTGAAACCAAAGCCGAAGTTGTGCTGACCTGCGACGGCGGCAAGCTCGCTTATACCATTGATATGAAAGCCGATCTTGTTGATAAGATTATATTTTCATCAAATGCCGACCAGGTCACAGGCCGGCTGCAATTTACCTACCTGCAGGATATCGAGGGTGTCGGTGATGAATTTGCCGAGCCGAGGATGAGCGGATATGACGGCTTACAGGAAGAAGCAGGGATGCTCTGGCTTGTGCGGTTAGCCGAAGGAACTTTAGGAAAATGAATCTTTCCTGAAAGGATGAAGAAATGAGGAGGAAAACAAACTTAATAATCCAGTTGACTGGGTCAGCGTTTTTGTTGTTGCTTTGGACAACAGTTGCTGTCGCTGGAATTATCACTGTTGATGACGATGGCACGGCGAATTTTGATAACATTCAGGCTGCAATAGATGACGCGAATGATTTCGATACGGTCATTGTCGCCGATGGCACATATACAGGCCCCGGCAACCGAGACCTTGATTTTCTCGGAAAAGCAATTACTGTCAGAAGCGCCAACGGCCCGGAAAATTGCATTATCGATCCGAACGGCACAGCAGCCCAGCCGCATCGTGGTTTTTATTTCCATAGCGGTGAGAGCGCCGATTCTGTTGTAGAAGGATTTACGATAACTAACGGATATGCAACCAAAGGTGGGGGCATCTGTTGCATTAACGACAGCAGTCCCACGATTATCAACTGCAACATAACCGGTAATACTGCAATAGGTGCCTACCCCAATGGGGGAGGCGGCGTTTACTGCTACAACTTCGAAGGCAGCCCCACAATCAGCCACTGCGTAATCACAAACAACTCGGGTGGGTACGGCAGCGGTATCTTTTGGCTGGGAGACGGTACGATAAGTTACTGCACTATCAGCGATAATATTGGGCTCAGCGGCGAATATACCAAGGGTGGTGGCGTCTATACGGACTCCTTCTCGTGCACAATCACCTATTGCGCTATCACTGATAACACGGCTATGAGCGGCGGCGGTATATACTGCTGGGGAACGGAGCCGGTAATCAGCCATTGCTCAATTACAAATAATGTTGCCACGGGTACTGATTTCTATGAGGGTGGGGGTGGTATGAAACTCGAGACAGCCTTTGCTTTTGTCGATAACTGCGTTATAGCGAATAATTCAGCATACCGAGGCGGCGGCATTTATAGTGAGTGGTGCAATGAAGCGACAGTCACTAACTGTACTATCACGGGCAACCTGGCTGATATCGGCGGCGGCTATTGCGATGAAAGTTCTTGTTTAGACTCAATAAGCAACTGTATTTTCTGGAATAATACTGCTTTAGGTGGTTCTGAAATCGAAGGATGGGCTGCTCCTGGTACTGTGGTAGAATACAGCGATGTTCAAGGAGGTTATAGCGGCACCGGCAACATAGATGCCGATCCACTGTTTGTGGATCCGAACGGGCCGGATGGTATCGTCGGCACCGAAGATGACAACCTGTGTTTGTTGCCGTGCTCGCCCTGTATCGATGCAGGGGATAACTCCGTAGTCGATCCTAATGATACTGATCTGGATGGTAATCCACGCATCGTAAATGATACCGTAGATATGGGAGCATATGAGTTTCAAGGTATCATAAATATTATATACGTTGATATGGACGCAGCGGGTGCAAATGACGGCTCAAGTTGGGCCGATGCTTATACCAGTCTGCCCTATGCCTTGGATGTTGCTTCATGCGGTGACGAGA
>Ga0114922_10001785_pt1 | contig 20410 bp, 17 predicted proteins | sample AartaG_FD_100975 | JGI IMG/M metagenome (GOLD analysis project Ga0114922, IMG submission 100975) | Deep subsurface microbial communities from Aarhus Bay to uncover new lineages of life (NeLLi) - Aarhus_00045 metaG | ecosystem: Environmental > Aquatic > Marine > Oceanic > Sediment | place...
CTGCAAGAACCGCGGAATGTCGATGACACCTCGACCGATTTCAATGGTGCCTCCGTCTTCCGTTGCCGATGAGACATCTTTAATATGGACATCATGTAACCTGTCCGCGAATGTTTCTACAGCCTCGGTCGGATCCAAACCGATCCGTTTGGTATGCCCGATATCGATACACAATCCCATGCGTGGGTCCAAGTCTTTAATTTTTTCATACGCGCTTTCCGGACTCGGATAGCGTTCATCACCTGGCCCATGATTGTGAATAGCCAGCTTGATATCGTACTCTACCACTTTTTTATTCACCAGTTCGAGGAGGTGATGCTCCGGGACTCCGATAATGACTCGCATTCCCGCGGCTTTTGCATACTCAAATGCACGATGCACTTCATGCTCGTCTCTCATATAAACCACACCGCAGCCATATAAATCAAGGTTCGCCTGATGAACTGTGGCCGAGACTCTTTTAATTTCTTCCATTGTGTTTTCGAGAGGTAAATGAAAACTCTTAAAGGCGATTCTCGTGAGTCCTAAACGCCGGGTCATGTCAATTGTCTCTTCCAGGCCGAACTCTCGAAATGTATAGGAGGCCATGGCCAGGTTGAGTCTCTGATGGCCGTCCATTTTTGTCTTTGGCATTTTTGTACAACCTTCTGTTATCGAGATTAGGGAAGCACCAACGGCACCTGCGCTCGTTTTTTGTAAAAATTCTCTTCGTGTTGTTTGTTTCATCTGAACCTCCAAATTAAATTATCTATAAACCACAAAGAGCACAAATAAAAGGAAGATTACACTGAATTCGAAATTCAAAATTCTTAATTCATTATTCAATATTCGTTTGATTCTCTTTAATTTAATTTCACCTATCCTCGAATGTCCTGATCTTGATATTCCGAAAAGACACCTCATCACCATGATCCTGTAAAAGAATGTGGCCTTTGGGCAAGATTCCAAAATTTTGAATATCTTTGTATTTACTCTTGGCAATTAATGACCTGAATATCTGAGTACTCCTTTCGTATTCGACCACTTTCATCTCGTTCAACCAATGTTCAACATGATTTCCATGGACCAGAATACGCGCGTGATTCCATTCCCCAATGGGATTCACTTTATTATTTTCCGCGGGAATTAGATCATAGAGTGAAGCGAGGGTTCGGTTCCCCTGTACGCCTCTTTCCGCATCGGCATTCCTTTCATCATCCAGAATTTGATATTCGAGACCCAGGGAGGTGTTGGGCAATACCAAATACTTGATGCCACTATTAGCTCCTGCCGTTAATCTAAATTCCAGGGAAAGTTCAAAATTTCCATACTGTTCGACTGTGATGATATCTCCTCCACCTCCGGATGCCAGAACCGTTAGGTTACCGTTCTCAATCATCCAACCTTTATCCGGAAAAGTCGCCCTTTTCACACTCTTCCAGCCATTCCCTGTTTTGCCATCAAACAACGGTTTCCATCCTTCCTGGATGAACCCATTTGATGGTTGACTACCAAGACCACTTCCATGGAAAAAACCAGAATTGACAAACCAGATTGTAACTAAAATTATACTCCCGATGAATTTTACCGAAACCTTTCGCATGGTTCTTGCCCCCTCTATATTATTCCCTCGTATCTCCGCTTTTTTCATCATTCAAACGATCCGTCTTTTACCTGGATCCCATTCCACCCGGCGTTTTTCTCGATAGGACTTAGTCGCCATATGACATGCCATCGTCACTTCGAATGCTTTGTCAATATGACAGCTCGGTTTCCCCCCATTCCGTATACAATCGAGCCACTCCTTGACATGGAGATGCGTGACATCGATTCGTTTCCCACCTAGATACGTATAAATGAGACCACGGTTAGCATAGTACTGTTCAGTGGCCGAAGTCACGGCATCGATATCCTTTGATCCCGGTCTGTATGAAAACAAAGGGAGCGCTGGATCGATGATTCCACTCTGTAGTTTTCTTTTAAAACGTGTTGAATTGCGGTCGACCATGACTTTCAATGTGCTTCCCACTTCCATCGAAGCATCATGACCCATGAAAACCCTGCCTCGCGATCGACTGTTGGCAAGGGAAGCGCTGTATATAACGGTGAGATCCTTATCAGGATATTCAAAAACGACGTGAAATAAATCAGGAATTTCACGATTGTCCTTAAAAAAGTAGATCCCTCCGGATGCAACAACCGATTTCGGTACACCGATATTCATGAGTTGATTGACAGCATCATATTCGTGTCCTAACAATTGTCCGGAAAGACCTGTCGCATAGTTCCACCATTTTGTCCAATTGTAATACCGATCTATACTAAAGGGAACCTTTGGTCTGGACTCATGCCATAAATCCCAATCAATCGTTTCAGGGCTTCCTGGCATTGGTTTTCCATTTGCATCCAGATGTCTAATCCAGGCACCCCAGGACGTGTTGCGATTCGTGGTCGTCTCAACCAGTGTAATCTTACCAAGAATATTTTTATCGATAATTTCTTTTGCTTTCAAATACGCTGCTGTCTGAGGATTCTGATGCCCCAATTGAAAAACCACATCACCCTTTTTAACGGCATCTACGACCTTGTAGGCTTCCTCGTCGGTCCGTGTCATACACTTTTCGCAATAAACGTGTTTGCCAGATTCCACTGCCTCGATGGTGATTCGCGCATGATGGAAGTCCGGAGTGGTGATCATCACGGCATCAATATCACTACTCTCAAGCATATCCCTGTAGTGACGATACCGTTTAGCCCCTGGTAAAGATCCTGAACCTCCCCCGGGCCTAAAGTCATTCTTAGATGTCGCGATGCCTCTTTCCGCCCGCATGTCAAACACCTCGCAAATACCGCTTATTTTGACATTTAAATCTTCTTGATGGAACCAGTCTTCGAGGGTTCTATCCATCTTGTTATTCTGGGCATCTCGCCTCTTGCCTTCAACCCAATCCGGATGGGCGAATCCAGCCGCTCTTGCCAACTGTTCCCCCCTTACCCCAAAACCAATAATCCCCAACCGAATGAGTTCCCCGGCTTTTTTCATGGTCGTTTTGGGTAGTACAGAAGATGATTCTTCACTCACACCCAGTTCGGCAAGTATGTTTTTCTTTTTTTGACGATCCAGGGAGGTCTTTTTCAAGAATGCGTATACAAATGACCCTATCACTGGTAGCGTTGCGATACCCTTTAAAACGTCCCGCCGCTTGAGGTTCCTATTTTCCATGTGAACAATTTTTCTCTTTTCGACGGAATCATTGTTATTCTCCTGTCCCATTTTAAACCTCCAGAACAATAGTTATACCCGTCCCTATGCTTCCCTTCCCTTAATAAGGTTACATAGGTCATAAAATAGCACCATCTATGCGACTACTCGTCTCTTGCCGGAAATGCTCATTCTAAATATCTGCCACTTCCGGAAAAGAACAAGATCGAATACATATAGGTCCATAATCCAAATCTAAACCAGAAACGGCACAGCTCAGATTACACCCAACGATCTCATTCTACTCCAATGATTTTTTTAAGACTCCTTTCAACAGCCTACCCGCTTTAAAATGTGTCTTCCGTCTGGCCGGAACGTAGATAATTTCTCCGGTCTTTGGATTGCGAGCTTTGGGTTTGGGCTTCGTTTTCTTTATTTCGAAGACACCAAAATCCCGAATTTCGATACGCACTTCTGGGTCGGCTTCTGACATAAATTGCCTGAGTGCTGTGAACACACCATTGACCACTTTCTCGGTTGTGTAGATCTTCTCACCAACCAGTCTCGCAGTACGCTTTGCGACATCCTTCTTCGTGATTGTTGGGACTTTACTCATGGATCACTCCTCGGTTAAATAATGGTGATAAGCCAATAAACAAATATAAAGAGAAGCCCTCTCTTTCATCCATTTTTACTATTGTGTGATCTTATAAAAATATTCCAAGAATCTGGAAAACTGGATTTGCTTATCAAAATTTTGCTCCATGAGCTTTCGGCCATTCTTACTCATTCGTTCATAATCTGCCCTATTGGAACAACATTTTTCGATTGATCCTGCCAATTCGGAACTCTTTCCGGGTTCAATCATATACCCTGTCTCTCCGTTCTTTACAATTTCAGGGACACCGGCCATACGAGACGACACAACGGGGACTCCCATAGACATGGCTTCGAGAAGAACATTTGGCAGCCCTTCTTTATACAAGCTGGAAAGCACCAGGATATCGATCCTTTCAAAAATATAGACAGGTTCACGGGTAAACGGGAAAAAAGTCACATGATTCTCGAGTCCCATAACTGAGACTTTTTCTTTCAATATTTGCTCATCGGGTCCTTCCCCGACTAAAAGCAGGTGCAAATTCGGCAAAGGACCCTGTACAAGCTCATTCACTGCTTTTAGTAGTATTGTCTGTCCCTTTCTTTCTTCAAAACTACCCACACATCCTAATATGGGTGAGGCCTTTTCTGTCACAGGATAGCGCTTAAACGCCTCTTTTCTTGTCTCTTCGCTGGGCGTGAAAAGCCGAACCTCTGTACCCTGGTAAATCAATTCTACTAATTCCGGAGGAATTTGGTAAGTTTCAATCAGGACCTTGCGTGTAAAGTCTGTAATAGCAATCACTCTGGATCGAATGGTATCATCTGGAAGATAAAACGCTCGCTTGTAATCCGGAACAATCGTACCTGTTTTTGGGATAAGTATTGTATTCAGACGATTCTCTTTAATACACTCGGCGGCAAAAACCGAACAGTGAAAGGAATCTCTAGGAGGATGAACAGTACATACGGCCACATCACATTCCCTCAAACCCTCGGACCAGATTCTCTTATTCTCATCATCCTTGGTCACAACTTCATCATAATCGTATGTCACCGCATTTGCTCCTGCCTTTCGGCATTCATTTGACACCCAGCTTCCCCGGGGTGCCAATACAGTAACATTCTCACCACGATCTAAAAAGAATCGATTCGCTTCAGTTACCCAGATTTGAGTTCCACCTCGTAGATGCGTATCCTCAATGAAACCAATATTCATTCATCTTCCCTTCATATCCAACTTTAGTAATTTCTCGAAAGTCTCCGTCATCACTTCAATACTGTATCCTAGGCGGGTTGCCTTGAAATTATGTTGCCTGCGCTCTTGATATTTTTCGGGGAAAAATATGAGATCTGTGACTTCATCCAGGAAAGACTCTGAAAAGTCTCCTTCAGGAAAAAGTGTATACCAGATCTGTCGCTCTTTTGGTAGTCCCTCTCCAACAACACCAGCGAATATCTCCTCGGGTTGATAGCGACTGCAAATAATCGGAATACCGGCACCACTCGCTTCCACGATGGGCAATCCTCGTCCTTCTGTTAGACTGGGAAAGAGTATCACGGTTGCCAATCTGTAAATATCTTCAATGCGGAGCCGTTGGAACTTCTTCTCACGAAAACTGACATGTTCTTCAGTTCCAACAGAAAAGGCCAAAAACAGACGATCCGATATTGAATCGGAGACCGATGTAAGTATCTGGATATACGCCTCCAGAACCCTCTCAAGATCCCTCTGATGCTCGATGGGCGTCGGTCCGGTGATGTGTAGCACAATTCGACTATCTTCATTCTTCTCAAATTCGTCTTTAAACGGTGGATGAACCAACAAAGCACCAATTAAGTGCAAGTCTCTCTCTATCCGTTTACGATCGATGACACGGGTTGGCTGAAGGAAATAGACAATCTTATCTGATGTCAAATCCAAATTTAATCCTTCACGTCCGGAACATACCACCGGTTTCTGGTTCATCATCCACGTCTTTAGTTGAGAGAGATGTTCGTTGATTGAAACCGGATGGATGATGGGATGACCATCCGATAGGATATGTGCCATACGCAAACGGACGGATGCGATTTCATCTTGAGAATATTCCCTGAAAAATGCATCACTGACCAATGTAGAAATCTCAAACACACGATGTTCGGGAAATCCATATTGATCTATGAGGTTTCGACACTGAAGTCGATTGATATTCAACTGTAGCCATCTGCACCCATTCCAGGGATAGATCATCTTGAACAACGAAAAGAAAGGATGATTATGGATATTCCTGAAAAATTTGTCTCTGGGGCCTGGAGGTTCATCCGTTCTTCTTTCCGATGCTGGTTTACCTCCTTCCCAGTAAAAGTCATGGTTCGAGTTTATGACATAAATATCCATTAATTCAGTGACCAGAATGGTACAAAGAGCCGTGGCCAGATTCCCGGGATTTGAACAAACATTTACCGGGATCAAGAGGGAAATATCGTTCTCTGCGAGATAATGCCCCAGTTTTTCTGCAAGAGTGACGGATTGATTCCAAATTTCAACGGCCAATTCATCGGATTCGCTGCTGTCTTCGACCATATGCTGGTAGAACAGCCTGTCGAACCACTTTCCCCCATCCCATTTTAACCACCCGTTGACCCCCGGAATGCGAAATCTATGCCAGTGTGATCGGATCACACTCTCTGCCTGGGGAAAAAAATCTCCGGCGATGAAATGAATAGACGGTCTTTCATCATTGGAAAGAAGTTCCTCAAGGCATTGAGCATATTTGGATATCTCGATTGAAACACCGTCAATACCAAAATCGAAAGTCCAAAATGCAAGACCTTTTCGGATCTTCGCAATGAATTCCTCCTGGCAGTATCGGTTGGAAGGAGGACAATTTTCTTTTATATCGGATAAGATGTGGATAATTTCTGGCCAATTAGAGGGTTTAACCTCTGTTAATTTTTCCATCATCCCTTTAAACATGGTATTCAAATCGGTAGATTTCATTTTAAGCTTTACAATAATTGAACTTCAACTTTTATCTTGAATTGACAATTTTAAAATACAAAATGGAATGATACATTAAAGTGTACGCATAAGGTGAACGACAGACATTTAAAAATTCAATACAATTCCCAAACTATTAAATGATAAGGGTTTCGGAGGAATAAATCAAGGAAAAAATTTAAATGGGCACCTCCACTTTAAAATATTCAGATCGACATTCCGTATGAATTATATATTCCCTCAATAATGCCGGTATCAGAATGGATTGTCCTTTTTTGAAGATTTTTACACCCTTTTTCGAATCGTTTTCCCAATTAATTCGAATCTGACCCTCCGTTACAAGTAAAATTTCGGGTTTATATCCGGTTATTTCTACTTTTTTCTGATCAGACTCGATTTCACATCGGCTGACCTGGAATTCATGGGCCGGTGTTTCATAAACGATCTCTCTCAGGTCTGACTTATCTCCAAGAACGGAAATCGAATGGAGCTCATAAGTTAGAATATCGATGAGAGTCTTGACGTCTGTGAATTTTGGTGTCAGGCCAACCCTGACTACATTATCCGAATTAGCCATGCATTCGACAATATTCCCTTTCAGGTAAGCATGGGGAATGCCCGCCTTCAAAAAGACTCCCTGACCTTTTTTAAGTTGAATCAAGTTTAAGAGAAAGATGGTAAAAAGCCCGACATCCGGACCCGTATATTTTTCTCTTAGCTCGATAAATAATTCTTCTTCAAGTCTGAGTTTCCTTGAACGGCAGAGTCTCTCATTCAATTGGTTAATGGATTTTTCCAATTCTAGACCATGGGTAACAGAACGAATAAGTAAAGTTGAATATAATTCTCGTACCAGCTCCCTCTGCTCTTGAGAGGAAGGTTCAATTGACCTCATCGATCGATTAAAAATGCTCCGCCCGATAAAATCGGTCATTTCAGGATATCTTTCAAGAGTTTGTAAAATATCCGGAAATGACTTAAATCCCACGAGAGCCGTTAGTGAGTCGAGAGCAATGGCGACCTCCGGCTTGTGGTTACCGTCCGGATAATGCTCGGGATCTCTTTCATGTAACCATTTCGCTTGTGCTTTATTGGGATGAGCCTGAATGGAAAGGATTTCGCCTGCAGAAAGTACCTTAAACAAAAACGGCAGTTTTCCCGAGAATTTTTTAGCAACCTTCTTCCCAAGAATCTCAATGGGATGCTGAAGGATGAGTTGATTCAGAAGAATGCTCTTATCTTCTAGAATGACTTCTGAGGATGCCTTTGGATGACTTCCCATCCACAACTCGGCATAGGGACGGTTGTTTTCCGCCTTGAAACCGAGTAAATTTGGAATAAATGCATCTTCTCCCCGAGTCCCCCACTCATAATGTTGAATCGGATTCTTTAACAAATATGGGCGGGATTCAACCATGGTAGAATGTTTTCCTAATCGCGTTTATGTTTCCTGTACTGATCTGAAAATACGGCGATGATAAATAGAGTTCCGTTAGTAAACTGCTGCCGAAAGGTTGAGATGTCCAGCAGATTACAGCCATTTCCGGATATTCCCATGATCAATTGAATAAAGTTATGAAAAATTGAATGATATATCAAGCAAATTCCATGTAATTGTCATATATCCGGGATCTGAAATGTATTCTCTGGCCAATAACATAAGCGTAATCCCAATTCAAATAATTAATCCCATCACCATCCGGATCGCATAATATTTCGTTCAGCCGCTTTTTGACAAATAGAAAGTCCTTGACTTTTATAATTAAAGTTCCTATTCTTTTTAATGTTAACTATTTTGAGGTCTCCAAAAGAGTAACATTCGTAAATAGGATGGCACTGGAAGGGATTGAACATGATAGTTGGAGTTCTTGGTGCATTAGGAGCTTTCGCCCTCTTTTTTTCATATTATTTCTTCAAAGATATATGGGCAAATAAAGACAATCTTGAAATAGAGACCAATTTTTCAATTGCAGCGGGTATCGGTTTTCTTACCAACTTCTTGGATACCCTGGGGATCGGCAGCTTTGCCCCTATGACTGCGCTGCTAAGAGGTTTTAAACAAATCAGGGACAGGATTATTCCAGGGACATTAAATGTATCCTGTGCAATTCCGGTCGTGGCCGAAGCGTTCATTTTTATTACAGTGATTGAAGTGGAAATGCTCACTCTGGTATTCATGGTTTTGTCGGCCATTGTGGGTACTGTTCTGGGGGCTGCGACGATCGCAAAATGTCCCGAAAAAAAAATACAGATAATCATGGGAGTTGCATTGTCAACAGCCGCCCTTTTTATGTTCTCCGGACAGATGGGATGGATCGTCGGATTAGGAACGGGTACTGCTGTTGGTTTGACCGGCGGAAAATTAATGGTTGCAGTTATTGTGAACTTTTTTTTAGGGGCATTACAGGCCGCAGGCATTGGCATGTACGCCCCGAGCATGGCATTGGTCTACATTCTTGGGATGTCTCCCAGGGTAGCTTTTCCAATTATGATGGCTTCTGCAGCATTCACACTGCCCCCTGCCTCAATTAAATTCATCAAAGAAGGTGCCTATAACAGAAAAGCTTCTCTGGCAATCACCTCTGCTGGAATCGTCGGCGTTTTCATTGCAGCTTTTATCGTTAAGTCTTTACCGGTAAAGATATTGATATGGTTCGTCATAATTGCCATTATTTATGCGGCTGTGACTCTATTAATTGCTGCGATAAAAAAGAGGTGAGGCTTTTATTCATCATTATCTTTGTTTTTAGGGATTGGTCATAGATGAACGCACATGATTTGATACTGGATACCAGTCATGCCAATAATTAGCGAAGAACTATATGATCAAAAAATGCAAAAATTATGCCCAGTAAGATTTATTGTATATTTGTGACGATTAATCCCGATAATTAAAGTTTAAAACCCTACCGCAGCACTTGCCTGATCTCGAGGATCCGACGTGCCAAAATAAAGTTGTTTTTCATAATCGATTATAATTCCCATCATCGTATTCAAACTCGTAACTTGACGTATCTTATGCCCCATCATCTTATACAGCCGTTGTGAATCTAAAGTGGTTGCCCTTTGTTCGATGAGAGTTACGTCAGGCAGCCATTCATGGTGTATGCGTCCCGCCGAAATCGCTTCGGCGATATTCATTTGAAAGTCAAAAATATTCAGAATAACCTGCAGGACACCATTAATAATCTTTCTTCCTCCCTCAGTACCAATAACCAGCACGGGCTTACCACCTATGGCGACAATAGTAGGTGTCATACTCGACAGCATCCGTTTTTCCGGCTTTACCAGATTGGGGGAAGTCCCAATTAACCCTGTTTCATCAGTATGACCCGGTATTGGATTAAAATCTCCCATCTCATTGTTCAGCAAAAAACCGGTCCCCTCAGCGACAATCTTGGAGCCAAACCAGGCCTCGAGGGTGTAAGTGAGTGATACGGCGTTTCCCTGCGCATCCACAACAGAAAAATGAGTTGTTTGCTCACTTTCATGGGACTGAACCACATCTTCAGGACGGCTCTTTGAAGCACGGTACAGTTGAATCCCATTCCTAAGGCCTTCGGCAAAGTCTTTCGAAATGAGACGATCAATGGGCATATTGGGATTAAAATCGGGATCTCCGAGATATCGTGCTCGATCAGCAAATGCATATCGCATGGCTTCAGTGAGTATATGGAGATAGAGGGCAGAATTATGGCCCATCTCCGCAAGGTTGAAACCTTCTAATATATTGAGCATCTCGATGAGAGCCACACCTCCGCTACTTGGAGGAGGCATCGAAAAAATATCGTAGCCACGATAGGATCCATGTATAGGTTCTCGTTCGACCGCCTCATATTGTGCCAAATCTTTTTTTGTAATAAGTCCACCATTTTTTTTCATGAATTTGACGATGAGGTCTGCTGTTTTCCCTTTGTAGAATCCGTCTCTTCCTTTTCGTTGAATACGCGTCAGGGTATTAGCAAGGTCGGGTTGTTTCCAAATTTCACCAAACTCGTATAACGACCCATCACTCTTAAAAAATACTTTTGCAGTAGAACCATGCTCTAAGAATTTACTGCGAAAATATGCCATACTTCGGTGGAGGGATCGGTTTACTGGAAATCCTTTTTGAGCCAATCGAATCGAAGGTTCGATGAGTTCTGCCCATGGTTTGCTACCAAGCCTTTTGTGAGCTAAAACCAAACCTGCAACAGTACCGGGCACACCCACCGAGAGGAGTCCTTCATGATTGGAGTCATTTTTTATATTTCCGTTTTTATCCAAGAACATGGTTTCTGTTGCAGCGCTCGGTGCCTTTTCACGAAAATCAAATGCTGTGACGGTCCCGTCACTCCCATGATATACGAGGAACCCTCCTCCTCCAACATTTCCTGCCCCTGGTAATGTAACGGCCATGGCAAAAGCTGTCGCCACGGCGGCATCGATGGCATTCCCACCATTTCTCATGACATCGATACCCACTTCGGAAGCGATTCGGTCCGAACTCACGACCATGCCGTTTTCAGCAACGACCGGATGTCTTGATTGGCCTCTCGATTGCGTGAGATAAGAAAAGGAGATAAGAATCGAAAGTAGTACAACAATTGAATGAGGTTTTCTATTCTGCATAATGATTCCTTTTATTTAACCAGAAACCAGTAGCCAGTAACCAGTAGCATTATCAGTATCTATCGGTTTGAGGCGAAGCTTCGCTAGTACTTTTCGCAGATTCTTTGAAGCTTCGTCATATCAACGAATCAACACCATTTTTTTACTGTCTGTTTCAATGGACTTGACATTCCTGCAGATCCTCAAAGCATAAAAATAAACTCCAGAAGCAACCAATCATTCCCTTCCAGATAACTGGGAATGTTTTCGTAGGTTCCAAATGCCAGGCGGTAATTCACCACGATGAAGTTATTGTTAAATCCTCTGAGTCCGTTTACCATATCCAGCGTGATTTTCTGGCACCCCACATAATGCTGCGCAGCGAACTGAAGTTGGGCCGAGGTCAATCCAAAGGGTAACTGATCATAAAATATGAAAATACCATTTTTTGTGTTTGGGAAATCTCTTTTTATGGAAAATGCAGAACCACTGGTTTGGCCGAAAACTATTCGAGAAACCAGGATTAAGAAAGAAAATAGAAATAATACATTAAATCCCTTGTGTCTTAGAATCATCGTCATACTCCATGTCGCGAATTACAGGTTAAAAAAGTACATGGCTTTGATAGTTCTCCACTCTCACCCTAATCCTCTCCCTCAAGGGAGAGGGAATCACAGGAAGCTTTCAGCTTCCAAATATTACCCTCTAAAGTATACAATCATCCTTCTTTCAACCCCGGAGACAATTGAACAAAATCCTGATTCCTTTTTCCTTTAAATAAACCTATAATCAAATGGGTTATGGCAAACAGTTCTAGGGAAAAAGGAAGATACCCGAGATAACCCAGCAACGGCATTTCAAAGATATGTAGAAAATCTACAACGGGTACTCGATAGACCCACCTCGGGAAAGAATAGAAGTTCCACATCTCCCAGAAAAAACTGCAAATCAGGCATCCAATCCATAAGGCTAAAACGGGTCGCCAATCCCCTTTGGCTGTATACTGTAACAATGAACGATTCCTTAACCACATATTTAAAGGTTCTAGAATAAAATAGATCGATAACCATATAAATGGAAAGAAGTATTGGGGCCAAATCAATAACAGTGTTAACATGGACCAGCCTGAAACAAAGATAATGAGGAGCGTTACTCGTGTCGGAACAATGGGTCGTCCCTGCCGGATTCGTCCCAGCCATTCGAATGTGCTAACCAGCTCCGCAGTGCTCAATACGGCTGGTATCACTGTTGAAAAACTTATCGAAGCAAGAATAAAATATTGAGAATCCGTGAAAAATTCGCGGCCTACATAATACCAATTCTGTGTGCGCAAGTTTAGAAGCTCAAAGAGCCACCAGGTAGGTATTGAGAGATAATACAAACTTATATATGCCTTAAAGTGACGTGTTAACATGGAGTTGCCCTTGCGGATGAAAACGAGTGCATCTACGGTGAGACAATATCCCAACCATAATGGGAAGAATGTCCAATGTGTGCGAAGACCGGACATTGCCCAGTTCAGTACCCAGAAAGTAACGACCAGCCCGAGCCCGAGCCATCCGTGGAGAGGCCATTTTCTCTTTGTCAACATCAGTCTAAAATCCCCCAATTTCATCTTCTACAAATCTCTTCCGTTTCACGTTCATCTATGATATTCAAGAATACAAGAAAAGAAGATAAAATGCAATAGAATTTTATTCCAATCCTCAAAAAAACCTTGAGATATTCCTTGTGAATGATTAGCTTACGGCTATGAAACTACTCAATTCACTCTTTTTTAAAAAATACCTATTGCCAGAATTCGTCTTTCAATTTGATAACCGAGAATAATCTTATGCTTGATAAACTGAAAAATTGGTCTCCCCCAGACTCATGGAGGAAAATCACGACCTTCGACATCCACACAGAGGGCGAACCCCTTCGCATCATCACGAGTGGACTTCCTAAACTTCCGGGAGATACAATCCTGGCCCGGCGGTCCTATATGAAAGGACACCTGGATTATATCCGCACGGCTTTAATGTGGGAGCCCCGAGGGCATCGAGAGATGTACGGATGTGTGATTACGGAGCCGGCCACATCGGAGGCTGACTTTGGTGTCATTTTCCTTCATAACGAGGGATACTCAACCATGTGCGGCCATGCCATTATCGGTCTGGCCAAAGTTGCTGTCGAAACCGGTATGGTGCCGGCCTGTGAACCGGAAACCACGATTCGAATCGACACCCCGGCAGGTCTGGTTACGGCATATGTAAAAATATACGATGGAAGAATTGAGAATGTCTATTTTCACAATGTCCCTTCTTTCGTCACCACCCTCGCTGAAACCGTAAATGTCCCGGGTCTGGGAAATATTCAATACGATCTGGCCTTTGGGGGAGCCTTTTACGCTTTTGTAAATGCCAATCAGGTGGGATTGAACTGTGTCCGTGAGGAATCCTTCAAACTCATCGAAAAGGGCATGGCCATCAAGCATGCCGTGATGAAGAGCCGTTCCATCGACCATCCCATCGAAAAGGACCTTGGTTTCCTATATGGAACGATTTTTATTGCACCATCAAAAAATAAAGGCGTACACAGCCGTAATGTCTGCATTTTTGCCGATGGTGAAGTCGATCGTTCCCCTACCGGAACAGGGGTCAGCGCAAGAATGGCCATCCACTATGCAAGAGGCGAGATTGGATTCAACGAGCCTGTGGTCATCGAAAGTATTGTAGACAGCAAGTTTACGGGTAGGGTCGTTGAAACGACGACATTCGGTGGCTACGACGCCGTCATCCCCCAGATCGAAGGTACGGCCCATATTTCGGGACGCCATGAGTTCTTCATCGATCCCATGGATCCATTAAGACATGGATTCCTTTTGCACTAATATTCATTCCTCTGGATATGCTCAATCTGAAGAAATGATAATAAATTGTTTTATCAGCATTTATCTGTTATCGATTTATAAAACGTAATGAAATCATCTTTTTGTGATCTTTTCATCCAACTCATGGCTTTACGGGGATGTTTTTTCAGAATACCGGTAAGCATATATGGAATGTGATAGCCCCATTTTATCTCCTCTTTCAATATGAGGATTTCCTTCTGTATGACCTCCAGTAGGGGGAGAATATCATATTTCGTATTTTGTAAATAACCTACCAGAAGCTCAATCGGACAATTTCCTGCTGCCCTCCCGAGACCGTACAGCGTTCCATCAATAAAATGGACTTCCTCCTTAATACCCAGGAGGGTGTTGGCAAAGGCGAGTTGCTGGCTATTATGAAAGTGGAGACCAATCTTTTTATTCTTTAAATTTTTTTTATATATCTCAATGAGCCGATGCACATCGTCAGGGTATAAAGCCCCAAAACTGTCAACGATATAAACACATTGTACGTCGGTTTCGGATTCTATTTTCTGTAAAGATATTTCAATTTCTTTCAACTCTTCTTGAGATATCGCCATGATGTTGATCGTACACTCATATCCTCTATTTGTTGCATTCCTGGCTAAAACAACGGCCTTATCCATGTCTCGCAAATATGTGGCTATCCGGATTAAGTCTACAACGGACTGAGCCTTGGGAAGTATATCCTTGGGGACGGCCATATGGGCATCCTGCATGATGGATATCTTCGTATTAAGCGGTTCTATGCCCTCGACCACCTTTCTAAGCTGTTCTTCATCACAGAATCGCCAGGGACCATACTCAGCAGGAGATAGTATTTCCTTACTATTTCGGTAACCCAGTTCGACATAATCGATTCCTGAACGACAAACGGCCTGATACACGGCACGAACCGTGTCCAATGAAAAATAGGAATCGTTGGTCAATCCCCCATCGCGAATCGTACAATCGAGTATTTTCATTTCGTTGGTTTCATTACAATCAGAGTTATAATATAGCACCAATATGGTGATGGATCAAGAGAAAGTTGAGTAAATTTTTAATTGAACAAAATGCGTTGGGCTGCGGTTACTCCCGAACCTGACTCAAAAACATATCCACAGGCTTGCAATCCAGCCTCCAGCGCACCTATTGTTGCCAATAGATCTCCCGGATTGGTTGCACCCATATGACCGATTCGAAAGTATTGTGCCTTGATTTCCGGATGTAATCCTCCAGCCAGTACTGCACCTGCTTCTTTCACTTTTGGTAGGAGCGCCTGTCCTGTTATCCCCTCGGGATAGCGGGGTGCCGTCAATGTGGATGCTGAATGGTCGGGCTCATTAGGTACCTGTTTCATTCCCAGGGTCTGGATAGCTGCTTTACATGCATCACCCAATTTCTTATGACGTGTAAATCGAGCCTCCATTCCCTCTTCGAGGATTTGCCCAAGACTGACATGAAGTGCACATATATGATTCACTGGAGGAGTGCCGAAATAGCTGGGCTTCCTTGCCTCGTAGGCTTCCATGATGGGGAGCCAGTTATTCCAATCGGCATAATAGTTCTGAACGAGAGTTTTTCGCTGTTTCCAGGTGTTCATTGCCTTAGGACTGGCCACGAGTAGTGCCAATCCCGGGGGTACACCGATGGCCTTCTGGGAAGCAGTCAAAACAACATCGATATGCCATTCTTCCTGACGGATCTCCTCTCCAGCCACAGAGCAGACACCGTCCAGCACTGTAAGTACACCATATTTTCGTCCAAGCTCACCAAGGGGTTTGGGATCGACAAGAACAGCCGTTGATGTGTCAACATGTGTGAAGGTCATCAACTTAAAAGCATTCTCCCTTAGAGCCTTTTCCACTTCTTCCAGGTCGACAGAATCGCCAACTGAAGCTCGAATGATGGACACCTCTGCACCGTATCGCTTCAACAGTTCCGCATATCGTTCACCGAAATATCCAGTCGACAGGATCAGGGCCCGATCCCCGGGTTCTAATAGGTTTGCCGCCGGAATATCCATGGCAAGAGTGCCGGAACCTGCAATGATAAAGGGCTGACCCGAAGGACAAAGCCAAACTTCTTTCATTCGCTCGATGACCTGCCCAAAGACATCGATAAAATCAGGAGCAACATGGCTCGTCGTAGGTGCTCCAAGAGCTTGCAGTACGGCCGGCTCAAACTCGATGGGACCAGGTATCATCAGTAATGTGCGATCTTTCATGGGTGACCTCCAAGTTATTATTCGTCTTATATTTTAGTCGCTTTAATTTATTTTAGCCCATAATCTTCTCAATCCCTCCCTCCCTCAGAATGGCCTCAACTCGATCCCTGATCTCTTTGTTAAGAGGCATAAGTGGTGGGCGAACCGGTCCTCCATACAGGCCAAGGACGTCCATAGCCGCTTTGAGTGCCGGCACACCCCAGCCTCGGGTGATCGCCGTATTCACAGGTATTAAACGAATCTGTAAATCACGTGCCTGTTCCCACTCCCCCCTTAAAAAGTGGTTGTGTAAGGCTAAACATTGGCCTGGTGCAATATTCGCAAGTGCCATAACACCACCGACTGCACCGACCGATAAGGCGGGTAGGAAAAAACTTGCAGATCCTGCAAGAATTTGAAAATGGATATCCGTGAGTCGTCGTAAATCCCCCATCTTGATAATATTACCGCTGGAATCCTTTATTCCTGCAATATTGGGATGTTTTGATATGACGGCAATCGTGTCCGCATCGATATCAATACCCGTACATGCAGGCATGTTATAAATAATGACAGGAATAGGTGACGATTCCGCTATCGATCGATAATGTCGGCTCATCGCCTCAGAAGTCATCCGACTTCTATAATACGAAGGGGTTATCACGAGAGCCGCATCGGCTCCAACATTTGCCGCCTTTCTGGACAATTCTATGGTTTGATCAGTCGATTGACAACCGACACCGGCAATGAGCAACCTATCCGATGGAATGGATTCCCTGGCTGTCTTCAATACTTCAAGTTTCTCCTCTTCTTTTAATAAAACGAACTCACCATTAGAGCCGAGGACTACAATGCCTCGCAGATCAAATTGATTTAGATATTTCAGATTATCTTTAATAGCGTTCAGCGCTACTTCCCCCTCAGAATTAAATGGAGTGGGTATGGGTGGAAAGATACCTTCCAAACTAAAAACCTGTTCTGACATTCTTCAATCTCCGTTTTTTCGACCCAAATAAAATCATTTTGTTGGTTTGTTTTAAATATAAAAGTTTCAACAATAATAATCAAATTTTTATTTCATTTCAACTAACGCAATACAGAAAAATTCGCAAAATTTATTTATTTCTTGACTTTTTTCGTTAATTTTTGTATAATTTGAAGAATATGAAGATTTTTACTTCATTAACATGCTGGTTAAAAATAATGTTTAGTCATTTTTTACTTATCAGATAAAAAATGGTAATACGGGGTCGTTCTATGGGTAGTGAAAATCCAAACACCTTGTATAGGATATTAAATATCTGGTTTACCTTCATGGCTCTGCTTTTATTTTCCTCATATCTATCACATTGGCAGAATGTAACCTTCCATACATGGATCAACGAGGCCTTGTATTTTTTTCTTTTCCTCATAGCCATGGCAATCTTACTGAAAGAACGATATAATAAAGACATTTACATTAATTTAAGCCTTTTTCTTCTGGTTTACTCTTTCTCTTTCTTGAATATTTTCATTGGAGACGATTATCTACTGGGCAGTGACCGTATGATGTATTATATCTACATTTATAAACAGATCGTTCTCGGCTTATTTGCCAATTTTGTGATTATCTATACTGTCATAAAATATCTTACCCCGAGGCAAAAGACCTGGGTCCTTTATGCAATCACATTGGGTATCCTTATGACCGCTTTTGTATTCCGTTTTTTGCCCTACTTGAGAAATCCAAATCATATCTTTTCTCTCGATGAATCGTTATTTCCCGATCTTCACAAACGTTTGTTACCAATCTTTTGCATATCTCTGGTTTTTATAGGAATTTATAGTTATTTCCTATTTATAAAAGATCGGATTTTAGGGACACATATAAGCTTACTCATGGCATTCTTCTTTATTTTTCTCGTTTCAGACATTGTCGGTTCATTATCGGAAATATATCATTTCCAAATTTTTAGTATTGGCCTTTATGTATGTACAATTAACCTCTTGTTTCTCATTGCCGTTCTTTTAAAAAAACTCATGTTCCTGGGTTCTGTTTATGGTCAATTTTATGAAGCACTCATCTATAATCAAATCAATATGGGCAAATTAAAAATACAACGCCATCGCAGTCAAGTCAATTCTCAACTTCTTAGATTCCTCAAACACTATTTTTTTTATCGCCGCAATTACTTATTTTCACTGATATTTGTGACTGCTATCTTATTGTTTTATTTTCAATTCCCAACATTTTTTACAATTAATTTATCTGTATTATTATTATGTATTCTAATCCTCTTCTGTTTTATCAATGCACTCTACAAACGACGTGCGAAACAAAAATATAGATTACCATAAAAAACATTCGTTTAATCATATAAGGAGAGTAACAATGTTGATCGGTCAAAGTCCTCAAATCATGAAGACCAAGAGAATGATTCGAGAAATTGCCAAGACAAATGAAAATATACTTCTTATCGGTGAAGTAGGTTCAGGAAGGAAATTCGTTGCCCATGAGATACACCACCGCAGCAAACAAAAGAACAGACCCTTCATTGTGCTAAACTGTTCAGCAGTCGGCGATACAATTACAGAAGCAGATCTTTTTGGAGAAAAAATCGAAGGCCCACGGGGTGTGGAGCGGAAAATTGGCCTTCTGGAACAGGCGCGACGAGGAATACTGTATTTTGAGAATGTGGATGAATTTAAACCAGATTTTCAACAAAAATTTGCCAATCTCCTGAAAGAACGAAAATATCGCAAAATTGGGGAAGAGACCTTCGTCGATGTTGATATCCGAGTTTTTGCTGCCACTACCGATGAAAATCTGCTAAAAAGAGAAGATTTTCGCAGAGATCTTCTCACTATCCTGGATAGTTTTATCATTCATGTTCCTCCCCTCAGAAAACGAAGACAGGACATCCCGAGTCTGTTCTCACATTTTCTGGAGCAGTTCTGTGAAGAGTTTAACCACGATATTCCTACTGTCCCTGCAGAAATATTTGAATCTCTTATGGAATATGAGTGGCGTGGGAATATATATGAGCTTAAGAACACGGTACGTAATCTTGTACTCATGTCATCAGGTGGAGTACTTTCTGTCGAATACCTACCCTTCGAAATTAAAAAACATCCTTTTGAATTCTTAGAGGATCGGGAATTACCCGAAGCCGTTGGTGAGGTTGAGAAATATCTGATCATGAAAGCACTTCACCGTTTTGCTGGTAATCAATCAAAAGCGGCCCGTGCTCTCAATGTCTCTGAAGCAGCGCTCCGTTATAAGATGAAGAAATATGGGTTGGAAAGAAAAGCTTTTTAAATGATCTCTAATACCTCTGACTTCACCCAACCCACCTTTCCATCGGCCAAGACGATTTCTATCCAGTCACCGGATTTCTGATCGATGCGTACCTTTGTACCATCATGCAGTGAGAAAACTTCCATCCCTCCTTCATCGCTGGGAGAACTCATCACATCCACTTTGTCTACCAATATTATTCCTTCAATCCTCTTCCCCTCTTCCAGGATACGCCCCAGCAACGATAATCCGAAAACCAAGAGAAGGATTCCCAGTAAAATACCCATTCGAAAAGCAATCCGTCTAAGAATGTGGTTTCTGGCAACGATCCAGAGAATAATAAATCCGATGGTACTTAGATAGAACCCGGTCACAATCCATATTAGAGGTGGTTTAGGTAAGAGATGTGTAAAACCTCGGACAATCCGGAAAAGAAGAAATTCCTTGCGAGGAGTAATTTTGTCTATCACTGCGAGATTCGCCAGAGCAAGATTGGTCTTTAGATCTTCATCCCTCGGTATCAGCCTCTTGGCCCGTTAATAATACAGGATAGCCCTGCCGATATTCTGTAGCTTATCATAACCGTTTCCAATCTTATAATAGAGTTCACCGCTTTCGTAACTCCTGTCAATAACTTCCATATAGCCGTTCAGAGCTTCCTCATATTCACTGTTCTGATAATGCGTATTGCCGACAATGAA
>Ga0114922_10001786_pt1 | contig 20391 bp, 20 predicted proteins | sample AartaG_FD_100975 | JGI IMG/M metagenome (GOLD analysis project Ga0114922, IMG submission 100975) | Deep subsurface microbial communities from Aarhus Bay to uncover new lineages of life (NeLLi) - Aarhus_00045 metaG | ecosystem: Environmental > Aquatic > Marine > Oceanic > Sediment | place...
AGCGGCGATCCCATGCCAGTCAACGCTCGCAGCCTCTTTTGTCGGGTCTTCGTGTCCGGTAACCAGCACCACGCTGGAACTCAGCCCCCTGCGCGTGATCGGTATACCCGCGTATGTGGCGGCAGCGGTCCCGGCGGTAACTCCCGGCACGATCTCGAACGGTGCCCCATTGTCCGCCAGGGTCAACGCCTCCTCACCGCCGCGACCGAAAACAAACGGGTCACCGCCTTTCAGCCGCACGACGGTTTTCCCTTCTCGCGCGAGCTTCACGAGCATGTTGTTTATCTCGCCCTGCGGGATCGTGTGCGCTTTCTTCCGCTTGCCGACGCTTATCCTCTCGCACTGTTCCGGCGCGAGCTGCAGCAGCGTTTCGTTCACGAGATGGTCGTATAGCACGACGTCCGCCTGCTTGAGACATTCGGCGCCCTTGACCGTGATGAGACCCGGGTCGCCCGGTCCGGCGCCAACAAGGTATACCTTACCGATTCGCGTCATTCGTCCTGCCTCGCATCTTTGATGAGCGTTTCCGCTCCTTGTTCCACGAGGTTGTTCACGACCTCGTCAACGACTGCACCCGTATCAGTGCCGGTTGAGTCGGCTTGCACGACGTCGCGTCCATCTTCCGAGAAAACCGCGCACCGGAGACGCAGACCGCCATCGCCCATGGTTTCGGCCAGCACGCCTATGGGAACCTGGCATCCTGCCCCGAGCCGGTCGAGCACCGTTCGTTCCGCTCGCGTCGTCGCTTCAGATTCCGCGTGGTTCAGTTCGGCGAGAAGCTCTAGAAGCTCCCGATCATCTTGCCGCGCTTCTACAGCGAGCGCGCCCTGTCCGGCCGCCGACAACACCTTATCGAACGGGAGAGACACGGCTTTCACGTCATCCCGCTGCATACGTATGAGACCCGCTTTTGCCACAACGATGGCGTCGAAATCGCCGTCAAGCACACGCCTGATCCTCGTATCGAGGTTGCCGCGTAGAGGAACCACCTCAATCTCGGGGTTGAACGCCAGTAACTGCGCTTTTCTGCGCACGCTGCTGGTGCCTACTCGCGCGCCCTTTCCCAGCTGGTCCAGCGTCATCCCGTCGCGCGATACCAGCGCGTCATGCGGGTCGAGCCGTTCGGGCACGGCGGCGATCGCCAATCCAGCCGGCTGAACCGTCGGGAGATCTTTGAGACTATGCACGGCGATGTCGACTTCGCCCCGGAGAAGCGCATCCTCTATCGCTTTCGTGAACAGTCCCGTGTCGCCGCCTGTCGACAGGGGCCCGGTCTGCATGTCCCCTTTTGTCGTTATCGTGACGATTTCAACCTGTACGGAACGATGCAGGGCTTCCAGACTATCCGCAACCCACCGGGCCTGGACGAGCGCCAGTTGACTTCCCCGCGTACCGAGTTTGATCTGTTTCATAAAGGCTGCGTCCCGATCCCCAGAGCCGTGGCACAGGTCACGTGAGCATATGCGGCGCAGTGTCCTGGAACCGTTCATGATAGGTCTACCGGTGGCGGTGGAGCCATTTCATGAACCGTTCCACTTCGGCTTCGATGATTCCCGACGACTCATCTATTTCCTTCTGCCGTTCCTCGATATTGCCTGCCACGACCGATTCGAGGTGGTCGATATTGTGCAGATAGACATTATCGAGCGAGCCGACTTCGGGGTCGACGTTGCGCGGAACGGCTATGTCGATGAAGAAGATCGGCTGGTTATCGCGTGTGCCGAGGCACGGCTCCACTTCTTCCCTTCCGATCAGGTGCTCTGCGGCGGACGTGGAGCAAATCACTATATCGGACTTGGAAACCGTGTCGCACAATCTTTCCATCGGAACGGCTTCGCCGCCGTAGGTTGCGGCGAGTCCAATTGCTTTCTCATGCGTACGGTTCGTGACCAACACGCGTGTGGCTCCCCTCGAGATGAGATGCTTCAGCGTAAGCTCGGCCATCTCACCTGCGCCCACGACCAGCACGGTCTTTCCGGAGAGTCGCCCGAGCACTTTCTCGGCAAGTTCCACAGCAGCGGAGCTGATCGACACTCGCCCCTCGCTTATGCGCGTCCGCGTTCGGACTTTCTTGGCTACGGCGAGCGAGCGCTGGAACAGCTTGTTGAGAGTTTTCCCCGAGTGTCCCTGTTTGAGGGCGTAACGGTACGCCTCCTTCACCTGAGCGGTTATCTGGGTCTCGCCCACGACCATTGAATCCAGGCTCGACGCAACGCGGAACAGGTGCTTGACGCATTCTTGCGCCTCGAAAGCGTACGTAGATTCGGCAAACTGTTCGGCGGGAACACCCTGAAACTCGGCAAAGAACTTCGCTATCAGATCGCACTCGGGCAGATCTTGCTGCGAAGACACGTAGATCTCGGTCCGATTGCACGTAGAGATGATCACCGCCTGAGGCAGGGAATATTCCGCCTTGAGCCGCTCGAGCGCTGCGGGATACCTGTCTGCAGGGACAAACAGATTCTCCCTCTCTTCAACGGGAGAGGTCTTGAAGTTGACTCCTATGACCTTAACGTACATTCTCGTTTGGAGAGGTTAGTGCCCGGGTACTACCTCGCGCACGATCCTCTCTATCTCCCCTATCACGGCTTCTCTGCCTCTGTCCTTAATCATCATGACGAGCTGCGGGTCGGCCAGTTTGCGAAATATTTCACGTCGCGCAGTCTCGTCCGGTACGTCTCTGATGATATTCTCTCTCATTTGCCCGACAATGTCCAGATAGTCAGCATACTCCTGTCCGAACTGTTTCTCGAGATTTTCCCTGGTTTTACGGGCAAGAGCCGGCAACGCGCCGCTCGTGGAAACGGACACGAGAAGGGCACCTCGACGCACCGATGCCGGCACTATGAAATCGCTCAGACTCGCGTCGTCGACGACGTTGCAGAGCACACGCCTGCGACGTGCGGCACCGGCTATTTTCTCGTTGAGCGCCCGGTCGTTGGTGGCGGCTATCACGAGAAACGCGTCGTCAAGGTCACGCTCGTCCCACGGTTTCTGCAGAACGGTTATGTCCGCTCGTTCGGATAAGGTGTTACACAGGTCCGGCGACACGACGACAACGTCGGCGCCCGCCTCGACCAGTGAGCCGGCCTTTCTTGCCGCGACCTCGCCGCCGCCGACGATGAGGCACCGTTTCCCCTTTGTGCTGAGGCAGACAGGATAGTAGGCCGGATCAGTTTTCACGATTGTCATTCCACGATCGTGACGGGGGTGCCAAGGGTAACCAGGTCGAAAAGTTCCTCTGCATCTGCCGGATACATCCTCGGGCAGCCCCGCGAGGACGCCAGCCCGACGGAGGATGGGTCGATCGTGCCATGGATCCCGAGATCTGACGGGAGATCCGGTCCAATCGGTTTCAACCCCATCCATCTCGTCCCGAGCTCGTTCTCCGGGTCTAGTGGTGGATAAACCTTGCCGGAAGGGCTGTACCACCTCGGGTTCACCATCTTATTCTTGATCTCATACGTGCCCGGAGCTGTGGGATTTTCGGGCTTGCCGAGCCCGACGGCGTACACCTTGAACACGTCGCCGTTCTCGTGCAGTGTCAGCGTGAAATCCGATATGTCGACAACGATGGTAAACTTTTTCTGGCTGATCTTCAGGGTCTTGTTTATACGAAGCGAAGGACCCTGCTGAAGTCCGTTAGCCCTCAGTATCAGCGCCTGCGTAGTGTTGAATTTTGCGCCTATGCTGCTGACCGTATCGCCCGATTTCACGGTATACAACATTGAATCCTCGGTTTTCCTGCCCGAAAAGATAATCCTGACGTTCGCGTCACCGAGCAGATCCACGGCTTCCTTGCTTTCCGGCGAACCCTGTTTCGCCATGTGGTACGCTTTTCTGTACAGATCGCGCGCTTCAGTCAATCTCCCATCCGATTCCGCCAACCGTCCCAGACCGGAGGTCGCCATCACCGCGTACATCCCGCCGGGATCGAGCGAGACGGCCCTGTTGTAGATCTCCTCCGCCATCGACCGCTGCGTGTCTTCCTTCTCGCGGCACAGCCCTATATGGTATGTCGCCTCACGGACAGTGAGAGGAGCGGCGTACTCTTCCGCCAACCTTTGCCAGTACGGTCGCGCCTGCTCGTACCTGCCCTCGTTCTCCTCTATCTGTCCGAGCTTTCTGAGTGCATCCTCCACGTATTGCGAGTTGCTCTTGCTGCGAACCAGAGGGAGAAACACCTGTGCGGCCTCAGCGTATTTCTCGTCATCAAAGAGGGTTTTTCCCAAAGAATACTGGCTGGCGAGGTTTGCCGCCGCCCGCGACCGTATCGCTTTAGACAACCCAAACACTGCACCGCCGAGAACAACGAGAACGAGCACGTACACCAGCACCATCTGCGCTCTTTTTCCGAACCCCTTCTTCCTCCGATGTATCCGCTTCGGGCGTAACGGCATTTCTTGTCCCATCAGAACCTTTTCTCCCTTAGCCTTCTGAGGTCCAGTATCATCTCGGTCACCGATCGGTATCTGGATGTGGGTTTCTTCTTCAGAGCTTTCAAGACCACTCGATCAAGATTCCGCGGCACGCTCGAGTCCATCTTCGAGGGACGCTCGAACTTATACGACTTGCTGGCCAACTGCCTCAACATATCTTCCGGCTTCGGGCCTGGAGCCGGATGTCTTCCGGTGAACAACTCGTACATCGTTATTCCAAACGAAAAGATGTCCGACCTTGCATCCAGCGGTTTGTTCCCGAGCTGTTCCGGCGACATATATTTTCGGGTTCCGCCCGTTTCCCGCCTGTCGCCAAAGAGCCAGGAACGCTGCCTTTTTGACAGCCCGAAATCGGCTATCTTCACCTGGCCGCCGTCGCGCGAGATTAGAAAGTTCTCCGGCTTGACGTCCCTGTGCACAACGTTATTCTGATGAAGGTAATCAAGGCCGGTACATATGTCCAGACAAAGGTCGACCTCCGCTTCCCACGAGAGGTCCTTATCCCGTATGTGCTTCCGCAGGTTGTGCCCGTCGATGTACTCCATCAATAGACATCGTCTCAGAAACCCCTCGTTGTCGGGCGCCTCAAGGATCTCCGGAAAGATCTTGACTATGTTCTGGTGCTCGAGGCCGGACGTGATAAGGATCTCGCGTCCAAGGTAGTCCTTTTTCCGCCTTTTCTTGTCAACGTCGTACCGTCGGAAAAGAACCTTGATCGCGATCGTTTCATCTCTCTCTCTATCGATCGCTTTATACACCGTACCCATCCCCCCGGAGCCTATCGGGGCGATGATCTCGTACCTTCCTACCTTTTCTATTTCCATCTTTGCATCACCACCTGCTTCTATTCTACATCATGAGTCCACTACAGTCCAACTTATCGAACCAACCGATCATGCTGCGGCACGCTTCTCTTCGAGAGACCCTTCGATTGCGTCTGTCGGGCACTTTTCGATGCACAGGCCGCATTCCGTGCACTTATCATAGACTATGGTTGCAAGGTTATTCTCGAGAATGACGGCGTCCTCGGGGCACACCTTCTTGCACGCGCCGCAGCCGATACACCCGATCTCACATACCTTTCTGACCTGTTTGCCCTTCGCACGCGAACTGCACACCACATGCACGTTAGCGCTTGCCGGGACCAGCGAGATAATGCTGACGGGACACTCCCTCACGCATACGCCGCAACTTGTGCATTTATTCGGGTCGATATAGGGAATCTCGCCGGGACCTCCTGGCTGAATGGCCCCAAAAGGGCAGACTTGCGCACACGTTCCCAGGGTAAGACAGCCGTACTCGCAACCTTTCGGCCCTCCGAACATGAGCGCGGCCGCGCGGCAGTCCTGTATTCCTCTGTACGAGAAGTTATCCACCGCGATCGCGCGGTTGCCGTGGCACAGGATCTTGGCCACTTTTTCTTCCACCTTACCCGATTCGACGCCCATGATGTGGGCGATGGTGTCCGCAACCTCCTGAGCTCCCGGCACGCACTGGTTCACGTCGACGGTTCCCGCCGCCACGGCCTCAGCGTAACTCTTGCAGCCCGCGAAGCCGCACGCGCCACAGTTGGCGCCGGAAAGCACCTCGAGTATCTCTTCAACCTCAGGCTCAACGTGGACGGCGAACTTCCGGGACGCAGCGCCGAGTCCCAAGCCAAAAAGCGCCGCGAGTCCGCCCAGTATGCCTACCGCTGATGCTATTCCCACAAAATCCATTCTAACCGCTCAGTTCCACAATGTTCAAGTTCGACAGCCCGATTCTCCGCAGACCGGGCCATGCCGTTTACAGTTTCATGCCCGAGAAGCCCATGAACGCGATGGCCATGAGCGCCGCCACGATGAAAGCGATCGGTGCGCCTCTGAACGGCTTCGGCAAGTCGACCAACTCCAGCCGTTCACGGATGCCAGCCATCAATATCAACGCTATACCGAACCCCACAGCGGCGCTCGCGGAGAAGATCACGGTTTCGAGGAACGTGCGAGCCTCCCTTATGTTGAGCACCGCTACTCCTAATACGGCGCAGTTGGTGGTTATCAATGGCAGATATATCCCCAGCGCTGAATAGAGCACCGGGCTGGTTTTCTGCAGGAACATCTCCACGAGCTGCACCAACGCCGCTATTACGAGTATGAAAGAGACTGTCTGGAGGTACTCCACGTCGAACTGCACGAGCAGGTACTTGTTGACGCACCAGGTTGCCGCGCCGGCAAGTGTCATGACGAAGACTACCGCCAATGACATTCCAATGGATGCCTCGATCTGCCTGGATACACCGACAAACGGGCATATTCCCAAGAACCTGTTCAGCACAAAGTTGTTAATGAAGACGGCGCCTAGTATTATAACCAAAATCTCGCGAAATTCCATCTATTCTTCCCTTTTCTTCACGTCCGCTTCTCGCCTATCTTGTTCATAAGAGCCATCATAAGCCCGAGCGTCACGAAAGCGCCCGGGGGAAGTATCATGACAATTGCCGGCTGCAACAGCGGTCTTGAGACGATCGCATGGCCGAAAAGTGTCACCATTCCGGTTCCCAGGAGTTCCCTGACGAACGCCAGCACGAACAGCGCGAGGGTGAACCCGACGCCCATCCCCAGCGCGTCCAATATGGATGCGAACACCGAGTTACGCGAGGCGAACGCTTCCGCTCTGCCCAGCACTATACAGTTCACGACGATCAGGGGAACGAAGATGCCGAGCGCTTCGTGCAGCTTCGGCTGGAACGCGTGCATGCTCAGATCGATAATCGTCACGAAGGTGGCGATCACCACTATGAAACACGGTATTCGCACCTGTTTCGGTATGAAACCTCGAATGAGCGATATAACGACGTTGGAGCCCAGGAGCACTATCGTGAACGCGATCCCCATTCCGATCGCGTTGTCGACGGCCGTGCTGACCGCCAGAGTCGGGCATAGACCGAGCATGAGACGCAGTACAGGGTTCTCTTTCCATATACCTTTAGTGAACTCGTGCATATGTCCCATCTATTGCGCTCCCGCCAGCTCACTTCTTGCGCGGGCGAATTCCTCAAACCCTTCACGCACGGCGTCCACGACCGCCCTGGACGAGATTGTCGCGGCGGTAATGGCGTCGATCTCCCCTGCGGGTTTCAGAAGGATCCTGTCTGAGGTGAGATCTTTAAACTGTCTGAGGAACCATGGTTCGTCCTCATCGGGTCTCACCTTGACAATGTTGGCTCCGAGCCCCGGCGTTTCCTGGTGTTTCTTGATCCTGACCCCTGCGAGCCTGTCGCCGGCCGCGTCGACGGCCACAATTATCTCGATAGGCGGCCCGTATCCCTTGTTGGTTGTGACGATGAAAGCGGTTCCGACCGGTTCGCCGTTCACGCTGCCCTCATAACATACGAGGTTGCCGACTTGTCTCGGTTCGCTCAACTCCACGGTCCTGCCGAGCCCCGCCAGAGCTTCGCCGTAGAGTCTCTGCGTCTCCTTCTCCTCGTTAATTTGGATTCGTTCAGCGGTAAGCGAGTTGACGAACGCCAACGATCCACTGGCGACTACGCAAATTGTTACCAGAACGACGACAAGTCTAGCTGTGTTTTGCACTTCGCTTTGCTCCAAACCGGCTTGGCTTCGTGTACCGGTTGATCAGTGGTGTTGTCATGTTCATAATCAAGATGGAATAAGACACGCCCTCCGGATATCCTCCTTTGAGACGAATGACGAAGGTGAGCAGACCGCACAGAATACCGCCGATGAGTTGTCCTTTTCCGGTCAGCGGGCTCGTGACCATATCGGTCGCCATGAACCACGCCCCAAGCATCAAACCGCCGGCAAACACTTCCTCTGCCACGGTCAGGCCCCTTGCTCCGCCGAACAACGCCGCTAACAGGGCAAAAGTGCCGATGTACGCCACGGGCATCTGCCAGAGTATGCGTTTTCGCGCAAGAAGGTACAGTCCGCCGATGATGATAAGTATTGCTGAGGTCTCGCCTATACATCCGCCCACTTTCCCAATGAGCAGGTCGCCGAGGGTGAATGGGTCGGGCGTGCCCTCTTTCACGAGCGGCGTGGCGCAGCTTATGGCGTCGAATGCTGCACCCTGGCTGTTCGCAACCGCGTTGGTGAAAAAGCCCTGTCCCTGCCACCACAACGGTTTGAGCCACCCTTTGGTCATCGCTACCGGGTAGGCCGCGATCAGTACCGCTCTGCCAATCAGCGCCGGGTTGAATATGTTCTTGCCGAGACCACCGAAGATGGTCTTGGCGATACCTATCGCGATTACAGCCCCGGCCACCGGTAACCAGTAGGGCGCAGCCGGCGGCAAATTGAGCGCGAGCAGAATTCCCGTTATTATTGCGCTGCAATCCGTAACGGTTACCGGTTTTCGCGTCAGCCGCTGCAGTAATGCTTCCGTGCCGACGGCGGCTGCCACGGAAATGAGCACTATCCAGAGCGCCCGCGCGCCAAAGAAGTACACTCCGGCGATAACGGCGGGTATCAGCGCGAGCACGACATCGAACATCACGCGCTGTACAGTATCAGTACCGCGAAAATGCGGCGATACCGAAACCGCTAACGGTTTTTCGAGCTCCAGCAACGTTCTCTCCCTAAGCGCTCTGTTCCTGCTTTGCCTTTTCCCTAGCTGCTATCTTTCTCAACTCGCTTTTCGCGAACTTTATCCACTGTACCATCGGTCGGTTTGCCGGACACGTGTATACGCACGACCCGCACTCCATACAGTCCATGAGGTTCGTATCCTGTGCCTCGACAAACCTGGAATTCTCGATCAGTATACCCAGCTCGCTGGGCAGGAGTCTCATGGGGCACACGGCGACGCACTGACCGCACCTGATGCACGGCTCATAAGATTCTTCCACCGTTTCGTGCCGGGTGAACGCCACTATGCCGGAGGTGCCCTTGATCACGGGCGCGTCCAGCGAGTACTGGGCGACACCCATCATAGGTCCGCCGGAGATCAGCTTGGCGGGCGGCTCTTTGAACCCGCCGCACTGCTCGATCAGATGCCACACCGGCGTGCCAATCCGGACAAGGAGGTTCTTCGGCTCCGCAACGGCCGGGCCGGTAACTGTCATCGCGCGTTCCACGAGCGGTTTGCCGCGAATCACGGCGTCCGCCACGGCGACCGCGGTGCCGACGTTGTTTATCGCGACGCCGACGTCCATCGGCAAGCCTCCCGGGGGCACCTCACACCCCGTGAGCGCGCTGATCAACTGTTTCTCGGCTCCCTGAGGGTATTTTACCCTCACCACCTCGAGCGATATTCCGGGCTCTTTGAGCACCTCTTGGTTCAGCGCCGCGACGGCTTCGGGTTTGTTGGATTCAACCGCGATAATGGCTTGAGTCAAGCCCACGCCTTTCATGAGCAGCTTGAGACCCGCCACAACGTCACGCGGGCGGTCCCTCATGAGTCTGTCGTCGCACGTCAAGTACGGTTCGCACTCGGCGCCGTTCAGGACGTACAGATCGAGCCTTTTGTCCGGAGGAGGGGACAGTTTAACGTGCGTGGGAAACGCTGCTCCCCCAAGCCCCACAATGCCGTTTTGAGCGACAATATCGCGTATCTTCCCGGGCGAGAGCGCGGGGAGTTCTTCTTGACCTACTGTCGGCATCTCGATCCATTCGTCGCTGCCGTCGGATGCGATCTCGATGGCGACCATCTTTCTGCCGAGCGGGTGTGGGGCGACGGCGATCTGCGTCACCTCGCCGGAAACGGACGCGTGATGGGCTGCTGAAATGAACCCGGTGGAATCGGCTATTTTTTGACCGGTCTGCACCTTATCGCCGACTTCGACGAGCGGTTTTGCAGGTGCCCCGGTGTGCTGTTGAAGCGGTATGACGACCTTGTCAGGGAGCGTGCACTTCTCGATCGGTTTATTGTCGGTAAGTCCTTTATGCCCTGCAGGATGTACGCCGCCGCGAAACGATCTTCCATTCATGGTTCCAGTTTCAGATTGACCTCCATCCGCAAAATAGTACCGCCCCGGAGGGCGGCGCGCACCACTCGCAACAGACGGTTCTGTCGATACCGTCCGTACTTATACCACGTTGAAGGCGTTTTGTCAACGGGCGTACCGGGCGAAGGGGATTGACTTTTCGCCGGAGGCGTGTCAGAATACTCCCATGGGGAGGAACACCAGATAGCCTCAAAGTCGTATGAGGTTTCAGTTGTGTCGCACTCAGAGCGGTGCAAAAGCACGGCTCTACTTTATCCACCTGTTTTTGAGAGGCTGCTGATCTGTGCCCGTTGCGGGCAGCCAGTTTGCAGTACGGGTGCGGCTGCCAAATGTAGCGAGCCGGCATTCAAGGGGAGGTGAGGGCTGCGGAGTAGACCTGCCAAGAATCCTTTTTATTCATGTGGGCTAACTGTTGGGGGAGTATTGTGTATTGTTCTGGGACAAAGAGAGGAGGCAGTGAGATGAGGTCAGCACTACGAACATCTATGGTAGTCGGTATAGCGCTCTTGTTGGCCGGAGTTGCCGGGGCCGACACGCACACGGGCGACTGGGACGTGACGGGAGAGATAACTGCGTCGGGTAACTTCGCCACCTTCGGAGACAGCAGCTATGTAACACCATTCTCCGGGTGGTCGGGTAGCAGCCGTATGGTTGCCGTACGCCAGCCCACCGCGGTGTCAACCGGCGTCTCGTCGGGATTCATGTTCAGTAACAACCAGACTAGCGGTGCGTTCAAGAACATCGCGCAGCTCATGTTTATCAATGAGGCATCCGCCCTGGCGGACAAACGTGTGGCTCAGATTCTGGTGCAAACCGGCGGAAACATTAACTCCGGGAAGATGTTCTTCCGTGTATATGACAGTGGCTCGGCGACGGATGCGTTGGTGATCAACCGGTTCGGTGGGACGACGGTGAAGTTTGCCGACGGCTACACGCAGACAGCGGCGTTCATGGGCGCGACCAGCGGCGGATCGGGTAACACGGCCGCGGCCTCAAATGCAACGGTCGGCGGCGGGTACAACAATACTGCCGGCAACGACACCGCCACGGTTGCCGGCGGCAATTGGAACACCGCCACCGGCAGCACATCGACGGTGGGCGGCGGTTATCAGAACTATGCCACAGCCCTGCAGTCCACCATAGCCGGCGGCGGACGCAGCACGGCCGGCGGCTTGCGTTCCGCAGTCGGCGGCGGCTACTATAACGACGCGCAGGCCGCGTACGCCACTATTGCGGGGGGCGGGCCTGTGGAGCCGATTTCCGATCCGACGGGGACCAACAACGTTGTCACCGACGAGTACGGTACCATCGGCGGTGGCGGTGGCAACCAGGTGGGGGATGGTGTAGGGACGACGCAAGATGCCTGGTACTCCACGGTCGCCGGTGGCAGCGGGAACATTGCGGGCGGGGACTACAGTCTCGCTGCAGGACGCGATGCGAACATTGCCGCGGCGCACGACGGGACGTTCCTCTGGGCGAACGAGTTTGCTGCGCGCGCGACGGGTGGTGTGCGGTTCGTTACGGCAGTCACTGGCAGTGGAGTTCCCACCGCTGGCGTCACCTTAGCCGGGGGTGGTGGCTCATGGTCATCGATCAGCGCCCGCAACGCGAAAGAAAATTTCAAACGCGTTGACGGTCGCGATGTGCTCGCAAAAGTTGCGGCGATGCCTATCGAGACATGGAACTACAAGACACAGGACGATTCGTTCCGGCATATCGGTCCTATGGCGGGAGATTTCCGTGCTGCGTTCGGCGTGGGCGATTTCGAGAAGCGCATCACCGCCATTGACGCCGACGGCGTCGCACTGGCGGCCATACAGGGGTTGAATCAGAGACTTGAGGAGAAAGACACCGAAATCCAGATGCTGAAAGCGCGTTTGGCCGCACTGGAAGAGGCGATAGCTAAGGAGTGAGCTGGAAAGCACATTCAGCGAGCCGGTTCTGAACCGGCCGCGCCGGACGCGAAACGGACGGAGGGTCAGCCGGAACATTTTGTTGCGGCTGACCCTCCTTTTTCATCTCAGGATGGGGTGTTCCGGCCGAATTTGCTTGACAGCGGTGGGTTGTTTAGGTAGATTATTATGGTCTGGTAGACCCTCAACAGTGTCCGCCATTTTCTCGGTAAGTCGGGTTTGTGTCGATCCGAACGCTCAGAGAGTCAATGGGGGCGGCGTAGAGCCAAACCTTCCGGCGAGGAGTGCGAATGGCCGCTAAAATCGAGCAGACTGCAATAGAGTCGTTCGCAAAAGAGGTTGAAGAAGCGGGCGGCGGCAGGGCGGCCGAGTGTTACCAGTGCGGCAAGTGTTCCGCCGGCTGTCCCGTCGCCTCATTCATGGATCTTCTGCCTCACCAAGTGGTGCGGTGCGTCCAGCTCGGCATGCGCGACGAAGTGCTCAGGTCCGCTACCATATGGGTCTGCGCGTCATGCCTGACGTGCACCACGCGATGTCCCAAAGAGTTCGAGATAGCCCATCTAATGGACATCCTGCGCGAGATATCCGTTCGAGAAGGTAAGGTTTCCGTCCGCCAGAAGGACAAACTCAGGTTTCACCGCGCGTTCCTGAGATCCGTGGAGAGCCACGGCCGCATTTTCGAGCTTGGCATGATCCAGAACTTCAAGATGCGGACGGCCGCAAAACAGGCGCTCAGAGACCCGCGCGTGCTGATGCAGGACGCTATGATGGGCAAGGGGATGCTGTTCAAGCGCAAGCTGCGATTCCTGCCGGAGACGATAAAGGGTAAGAAGCACGTTAAAAGGATCTTCGACCGCGTTCGCAGGTTGGAGAAGTCAAAGGGGAAGAAGTGAAAGTAGGCTATTACCCGGGGTGTTCGGTCGAGGGGACCGCGCGGGAGTTCGGTATCTCGGTAAGGAAGAGTTGCGAACTGCTGGGAATCGAGCTCGTGGACCTTGACGACTGGAGCTGTTGCGGTGCGACCGCGGCTCACAACACGAGCCATCTGCTGAGCGTAGCCCTGCCCGGACGTAACCTCGCGCTCGCCGAGCAGCAAGGTCTCGACAAGCTTCTGGCGCCATGCGCGGCATGTTCCAACCGTCTTATCGCCGCGCACAAGGAGATGACGGAGAGCGATACGCTTCGCAGCGAGATAGCTGATCTCATCGAGATGCCGTACTCGAGCAGCGTCAAGGTTCTGAATTACCTGGAACTCATATTGAACTACGGTATGGAGAATTTGGCGTCGAAAGTCACACGCAAACTGGCCGATTTCAAGGTCGCGTGCTACTACGGGTGTCTGCTGGTGAGGCCGCCGAAGATTGTCGAGTTCGACGATGCGGAGAACCCGCAGAGTATGGACAGGATCGTGACAGCGCTGGGCGCCGAGGCTGTGGACTGGGAGTACAAGGTGGAGTGCTGCGGCGGCGGGTTCACAATAAGCGACCCGAAGCTCGTCGAGACGCTCTCGCACGACGTCATCGAGAACGCGGAGGCCGAAGGCGCGAACGCAATTGCCGTCTCGTGCCCGCTCTGCCACGCGAACCTTGACATGAAGCAAGCGGCAATCAACGCGCGCTTTCATGAGAAGCGGAAGATGCCGGTTTTCTACGTGTCGGAGCTCGTGGCGCTCGGGTGCGGCGCAACCCCCGAGGAAGCGGGGATTAACAAGCATTTCGTCGATTCGTACGCGCTCATCAGGTGAGGAAGGGTTATGGCCAGGATAGGGGTGTTCATCTGCCACTGCGGCGAGAACATCGCCCGGACGGTGGACCCGATCGCATGCGCTGAGGCCGCGAAGAAGATGCGCGGTGTCGTGCACGCTGTGGAGTACAAGTATATGTGCTCCGATCCGGGGCAGCAGATGATAAAGGAGGCCATTGCGGAACATCGTTTGACCGGCGTTGTGGTGGCGGCATGCTCACCGCAGATGCACGAGACGACGTTCCGGCGTGCTTCGGCGGAGGCCGGTCTCAACCCTTACCTGTGTGAGATCTCGAACGTACGCGAACACTGCTCATGGGTCCATGAGGACAAGGCTGCGGCTACCGAGAAAGGGATCGACCTTATCCGCGTCATGGTCGAGAAAGTCAAGAAGAACGAGGAGCTGCAGCCTATCAAGGTGCCGGTTACGAAACGAGCGCTTGTTATCGGCGGCGGTATCGCAGGTATACAGACCGCGCTGGACATTGCGAATGGCGGTCATGAAGTCGTGCTGGTCGAGAGAACGCCTTCCATAGGCGGTCATATGGCACAGCTTTCCGAGACCTTTCCGACGCTGGACTGCTCGCAGTGCATTCTGACGCCGCGTATGGTGGAGGTCGGGCAGCATCCGAGGATCAAGCTGTACGTTTACTCGGAGATTGAGTCTGTGGACGGGTTCATCGGCAACTTCGAGGTCAAGATACGGCAGAAGGCGAAATCGGTCGACACGAAGTTGTGCACTGGATGCGGCGCGTGCCAGCAGGTGTGCCCGCAGAAGAAGATACCGAGCGAGTTCGACGTAGGTCTGGGGACGCGCACGGCTATTTACTCGCCGTTCCCACAGGCTGTTCCGAACAAGCCGGTCATTGACAGGGAGAACTGCCTGAGGTTCCGCGCGGCGAGAAAGAAGGGTATCCCTATTGACGAATGTACCGTATGCGGCAAGTGTTACGAGGAGTGCCCGATCGAGCCGCGCAAAGCGGTCGATTTCTCGCAGACCGACGAGGTTGTGACGGAGAAGGTCGGCGCGATAGTTGTCGCCACCGGCTTTGAGCTCTACCCGACGGACGCATACGGCGAGTATGGTTACGGCAAACATCCCGATATAATCAGCGGGCTCGAGTTCGAGCGGCTCGCGAGCGCCTCAGGGCCGACGACGGGCGAGATCCGGCGCCCCTCGGACGGATCGGTGCCGAAGAACGTGGTTTTCATCCAGTGCGTCGGTTCGCGGGACAACGCAAAGGGTATCCCGTATTGCTCGAAGATATGCTGTATGTACACCGCCAAGCACACGATGCTCTATAAGCATAAGGTCCATGACGGACAGGCGTACGTTTTCTACATGGATATACGGTCGGGCGGCAAGAATTACGACGAGTTCGTGAGGCGCGCTATAGAGGAGGATGGAGCGGTCTACCTCCGAGGACGCGTTTCGCGAATATACCGCAAGGAAGGCAGACTCGTTGTGCTGGGCGTGGATACCCTGAGCGGAAAAAAGGTCGAGATAGAGACCGATATGGTCGTGCTTGCCACGGCGATGCAGGCGCAGCCGCAGACTGATAAGCTGGCACAGACTTTGGGCATACCGTACGATCAGTACGAGTTCCTTTCAGAAGCGCATCCAAAGCTGCGGCCCGTCGAGACGAACACGGCGGGCGTGATGCTTGCCGGTGCGTGCCAGGCGCCGAAGGACATCCCGGACGCAGTGGCGCAGGGAAGCGCGGCGGCGAGCAAGGTGCTGGGCATATTCAGCTCGGACGAACTCGAACGCGAGCCGGTCGTCGCATCGGTTGACGAGAATATCTGTTTCGGTTGCCTCGCCTGCAAGGAGGTCTGCCCGTACGGCGCTATCGAGGAGAAGGAGATCAAGGACCGCGACGGCAACGTTGTGAGAGTAGTAGCGCAGGTCAATCCCGGCGTGTGCCAGGGATGCGGCCTGTGTGTGGCGGCGTGCCGGGCGAACTGCATAGACCTTGCCGGGTTCAATGATGAGCAGGTGTACGCGGAAATAAAGGCGCTCTGATATGGCTGAGAACGACTGGAATCCGAAGATCATAGCGTTCGTGTGCAACTGGTGCACTTATGCGGGCGCGGACCTTGCCGGCACGAGCCGGCTGCAGTACGACGTTAACGTGAGGGCGATCAGACTGCCGTGCACCGGCCGCATAGATCCGCTGTTCATCATCAAGGCGTTCGAGCAGGGCGCCGATGGGGTGCTAGTGTCCGGTTGTCATCCGGGCGACTGCCATTACTCGAGCGGCAACTATCACGCGCGGCGCCGCTGGACGGTATTCAGCGAGTTACTGCGGTTCTTCGGCATACCTGAGGATCGCGTTCAGTTTGCATGGGTTTCGGCGGCGGAGGGCAGGAAATGGGCCGACCTTGTCGATGAGGTTGTCGCGAAAGTGCGCGAGCTGGGCCCGTTTACGGCCTACCGCGAGCTTGAAACCACCGAGGTAATTTGATGAGCGAGGAGCTCAGACAGAAGGCGCGCGAGCTGCTTGAAAAGGGCGACGTGGACCTCGTCATAGGGTACGGCGAAGGCAGCGACCCGACGCGTACGATGCCGGTCTTCATCCGGCGGCCTGAGGATTGCGACAGGCTTGTCTGGAACAAGCACTGCTTTAACAACCTGACATCGTACCTCACGTGGCCGGAGTTGAAGAAGCATCGGCGGCGAGCGGTCGTGTGCAAGGGGTGCGATGCGAAAGCGGTGGTGGTTCTCTGCAAGGAGAGTCAGGTCAACCGCGAGGACGTCGTTGTCATAGGAGTGTCGTGCGAGGGCGTGGGCGATCCTCTCCTGAGCAAGTGCGAGTTCTGTGACGTGCGTACGCCGAAAACGTACGACATCCTGATCGGCTCGGAGCTTCAGCCGCTCTCGAAAGAGAAGGAGTTCGAGAGCGTTCAGGAGATAGAAACGAAGGACGCGGCCGAACGGTGGGAGTTCTGGCGCGAGCATTTCTCGCGCTGCATAAAGTGCTATGCATGCCGGCAGGTGTGCCCGCTGTGCTACTGCACTCAGTGCGTTGTCGAACGCAACCAGCCGCAATGGGTGCCGACATCGTCGCATCCGAAAGGCAATTTCGCCTGGAACGTGATGCGTGCGATGCACCTTGCGGGCCGGTGTATCGGCTGCGGCGAGTGCGAGCGTGTCTGCCCGAGCAACATCCCGCTCATGCTCGCGAACAGGAAACTGGCCAAAGTTGTCAAGGAACAGTTCGAGTACGAAGCTGGTTACGATATTGACGAACCGCTGCCGATGACCAGCTTCATGCCGGATGACAGCGACGAGTTGTTCAAGTAGAGGCGGAGACCGATGACGGAGTTCAAGCTCAAAGAAGCCAGGCTGGGTGAGCTTGTCAATGCTCTCAAGGGCGAGGGCTACCGCGTCGTCGCGCCCGTCGAGGAGGAAGGCGCCTTTGTCTTCAAAGAGGTGAACGATCCCGGCGAGATACGGCTCGATGTGCTCCGTACGGCGCGGTCGATTAAGGAGCTGTTCTTCCCTCGTGTCGAACCGACGCTGAGTTACGAGTTTGAAGGTGGTTCGGTCACGTGCAGGAGCGAGATACCGGAATCTGCCCGCAAGACGGCGATTATCGGGTGCAGACCGTGCGATGCCGCGAGCTTGACGATGCTGGACAAACTCTTCGATTGGGACTATCGGGACGAGTACTGGTTCAAGCGGCGCGAGGCGACGACGGTGATAAGCGTGGCATGCGACGCGCCCGACTCGTACTGTTTCTGCACATCAGTGGGCGGGTCACCTGAAGGTACCATGGGATCCGACCTGCTGATGAAGAAGACTTCCGACGGGTACTACCTGCTTGAGGCCGTCACCGAGAAAGGCAGATCGGTGCTCGAGACGGCGAAAGACGTGCTCGAACCCGCCACGGGTGATGAGGAGGTGCAGGTAGGCGATGTGCCCCGGCAGTTCGATCTTGAGCACGTTAAACCCTGGCTTGACAAGAACTTCGAGCACGACTACTGGGATGAGATATCGTACAAGTGCCTCTCCTGCGGGGTCTGCGCGTTCGTGTGCCCGACATGCCACTGTTTCGATATCCAGGACGAGGCGGACCTCGAGAGGGGAGTCCGGCTGAAGAGCTGGGATTCGTGTTGTCTGCCGATATTTACGCTGCACGCTTCCGGGCACAACCCGAGGGCCACTCGCGGTGCGCGATACCGACAGCGGGTCATGCACAAGTTCGCCTACTACGTCGATAAGTTCGGCATGACGGCATGTGTCGGCTGCGGCCGGTGCTCGGTGTCGTGCCCGATCGATATGAACATCTGCACGGTTGTAGCCGGAGCGGCGGGACAAGCGGAGGCATCCACGTGAGCGCCGACATATACGAACCGTACTTTATGCGCGTCGAGGAGATTACCGACGAGGCGCCTGATATTCGTACGCTCAGGTTAGTGTTCCAGGACGAGGCTGAGGGCCGGAAATTCGACTTTCGAGCCGGCCAGTTCGGGTTGTTCTCGGTCTTCGGCGAGGGCGAGTCGACGTTCTGCATAGCGTCGCCGCCGACACAGAAAGGCTATATCGAGTGCAGTTTCCAGAAGGCAGGGCGCGTGACCCGAGCTCTGCACGATCTCGAGATCGGCGATACGGTGGGATTCCGCGGCCCGTATGGCAACTGGTTCCCGCTGGATGAGATGAAGGGCAAGAACATCATCTTAATCGGGATGGGTATAGGTCTGGCGCCGGTTAGATGCGTCATCTGGAACTGCCTTGATCTGCGGGATGACTTCCGGGACATAACGATAATGGTCGGATCACGCGAGGTGGGCCTCCTTGTGTACAAGCGCGAGATCAAGCAGTGGGAGGAGATGTCCGGCGTCAAGCTCGTCAAGACCGTGGATCCCGGCGGCGAGACTCCCGACTGGGACGGTGAGGTCGGTTTTGTCCCGACGGTGGTGGAGCAGATAGCGCTGTCACCCGAGAACGCCGTCGTGGTAATGTGCGGACCGCCGATAGCGATCAAGTTCACCCTCGCGGCGCTCGATAACCTGGGTTTCAACGCTGAGCAGATCTATACCACGCTTGAGAACAAGATGAAATGCGGTTTGGGCAAGTGCGGCCGGTGCAACGTCGGCAACGTCTACGTCTGTAAGGATGGACCGGTGTTCACCGCTGCCCAACTTCGGTCCCTTCCTCAGGAATTCTGATCGCCACTAGCGACCGCGGATACGACGCCATACGGAGACAATTCCTCCTCGCTATGGTGGAAGTGTACGGCTGACAGCGCATTGCGATTGCGCTTGACAGGCGGCCCGTACTGTGATATGATACGGTTGCAGTGCGAAAACGGAATAATCTGGTTTTGGGGAACCAAGAAGAAGCCGCTGCTTCTCACCTTGTAGCGCCGGGACTTCGCAGGAGGAGGTTGCTGACAAGGTTGTGCAATCCGATGGATGTCAGAGGGATAGTGACCGATCGGAAGGTCGAAAACGTGACTCTGGCCAGCGGACAGCAAGGTGGAGGCTGTCCGCTTTTTTGTTTTCAAAGAGGAAGGAGGTTTGTTGTCGCGGGAGTAATGAGGTTACGCGGCGTCTCTTGTACAAGACTGATGGGAGGTGAGCGAATATAGACAATCGCCATCGCGAAGCTAGAGTGAACGAGGAGGTCCGCGCGAGGTCCGTCCGACTGATAGGTGAGGACGCCGATCAGCTGGGGATAATGCCGGTGGAGGACGCGCTAAAACGCGCCAGAGAAGCCGAGCTTGACCTGGTCGAGGTTGCGCCAAACTCCGACCCGCCCGTGTGCCGCATAATGGATTACGGGAGGTATACGTACGAAAAGCACAAACGCGCAAGGCTCTCCAAGAAACACCAGCACATCACGCATGTGAAAGAGATCAAGATGCGCCCAAAGATTGGGCGGCACGATTACGAGTTTAAAGTAAAACACGTCAAGCGGTTTCTGGAGAGCGGCGACAAGGTCAAAGTCGTAATCATGTTTCGCGGGCGCGAAATGACTCACATTGAGTTGGGTCGCAAGATTCTGGAGAGGGTTATCGAGGACACCGAAGAGCTCTGCCAGGTCGAACGTCGGCCCGTGCTTGAGGGGCGAAACATGATCATGGTGCTCGTGCCGCACAGTTAGCTCGGGCTCCTCGCACTCGTTAAGAATATACATGGTTCAGTGGACGGCAACTGCGATTCTGGGCATGGGACATGGATGTCTTGTGAATTGCGAAAAGTAGAAGTCTGAGGTTTGTCTTTCGGAGAGGGTTATGCCAAAACTCAAAACACGCAAGTGCGCTGCAAAGAGGTTCAAAGTCACGAAGAACGGGAAAATAGTCAGAAAACGAGCCTATGCCAGCCACATAATGACGAAAAAGTCTGC
>Ga0114922_10001787_pt1 | contig 20390 bp, 12 predicted proteins | sample AartaG_FD_100975 | JGI IMG/M metagenome (GOLD analysis project Ga0114922, IMG submission 100975) | Deep subsurface microbial communities from Aarhus Bay to uncover new lineages of life (NeLLi) - Aarhus_00045 metaG | ecosystem: Environmental > Aquatic > Marine > Oceanic > Sediment | place...
AAAAAAGCTGCGCTCAAACCAATAAATCCGGCACAATGTAAGGCTCACGATAAAAGCCACGAACTAGGCGGTTGGCTTGTTCATTATCCTTAAAGCATTCGTTCTTCCGGTCTATCTCCAGCCATGGTCCGAGTGATATTGCTCCAGCGTTTACTTTGATTTCGTGGCCCTTAAGATGCTCAAGCATCCGCTCGAACATGTTTCTGAATATAGGAATGTCCCGGATCTGGGTGTGCATCTGCCTCCGAGAAGCTTTCACACCCAGTCTGTACGAGATGTTGCCGGTATGGGTAACCGCAGTAGAAATGTGTCCTTCGAGAACTTCGGCGTTGAGGTCTTGCCGACGGCCATTGCGAACCGCCTCAATGAAGTTGACAAAATGATCACCATTACCGCTGAACTTTTTGACTTCTTTACCTTCGTTATCCCAAGCCAAGCCACGATAAAGACTTACCGAGCCGCCTTCACAATCCACAATCACGCCCACCCGTTCACCGCGGAACTCCGACATTTCATCAGAGCCCTTGGCCTTGGTGAGGTTGTGCACCTCATAAAGTAGCGGCGCCTTAGGAAAATCATAATAGATTATCTGCGTATTCGGCACATCACAGGCATCGTTGAATACGAACCGGCCACCAATACTCATCACTCGGCGGGGAAGCATCTTCTCACCCAAACACCACCGAGCCACATCCACCTCGTGGACGCCCTGATTGCACGATTCTCCGTCACCAGTGTTCCAGTCAAAGCTACAGTCATATTGGAGTTTGTTCCGATAGATTGGCACCTTTCTGGCAGGGCCACACCATAGGTCATAGTCGATGGAATCGGGGATCGGAAGTGGAGTGCTGCGCTTGCCGCACGAAGAACGCTTCTTATTGGCAAAAGCCGTGATGTATTTGATTTTGCCGAGGTTTCCTTCCTGAATCCACTGTATTGCCTTAGCGATGGAACTCTGCGAGCGACGCTGGGTACCGCACTGAACGATACGGTTGTATTTTCTGGCAGCGTTGACCATCTGCCTGCCTTCCCAGATATAATGCGACAGTGGTTTCTCTACATAAATATGCTTGCCAGCCTGAGAAGCCCAGATCGTACTGAGGCCATGCCAATAGTTTTGTGTCGCGTTGGCAATCACATCTATATCTTTGCTGTCGAACATCTTACGCATATCAACATATTGGCTAACCTTGTGCCCATATTTCGATTCGATTATCTTAGCCGTATCTGCCATACGTTGTCGATCGGGGTCGCTCACGGCCACGATGGTTACACCTCTCTGCTTCTCGAATGACGGCACATGTGCCTCCCTACCACGACCGCCACAGCCGACCAAGCCAACATTAATTCGGCTCTTCGCCCCCCGTACTCGCGAATACGGCAGTGCAGTAACAAGCCCCACAGCGAAAGTACTTTTTACAAAATCCCGACGGGTAATACCTTTCATAATTTATTCCTCCTTTCAAGCCCACTATGTAAAAGACCACATACCATACTCAAAGCAACACCATCTGCCTGCAATCCGGCAAGATGTCCACTTATGTCCCCCTGCTATTTCTCTTCTAACGAATCCGAAAGCAAGTGGTTAGCGGAATGCATTTTCTCAGTTAACTCAGCTAATTCGTCCAGGTTTTTTGCCGATTCTATAGAGTGCAGAACCTCCGCCAGTTCAGTTGCCCCATCAATCTTATCAAGATTATTGTTTTCCATAGTTACCAGTATCTGCCTGAGACGCTTAGCCAAACGTTTACGAAAAAACTCGACCTGCCCTTCATCCAGAGCACCTTCTTTCCAGGAAGGTTCAAATTCATGAAACGCAGTGCAAGCCTTCTGTATGTACAAGAGTACTATACCTTTTGCCGGGTCTCCTGAGGAAAAAATTCGTGCCCATTGAAACTCCTCATTCCGCCAGTGCTCATCCACTACCGTAGTCTTATAGTCTATCTTATTTTGTGAAGTCATAGTAGAGTCCCTGTTATTTCGTATTCGTAAGAGCTTTTTTACAGAGTTCCCGATACTTATTCTGCTCTTTTGAGCCCTCATATCCGTCAGCTCCTTCTTTCCATGCTAAGCGCGCATCCTCAAGACGTTCCAAGGCTTCAAGTGCCTTTCCCCTCCAGTACTGCGCCTGGGCTTCCTGAGGCTTATTCGAGCGTCCGACACCGATGTTCTCCGGATAGGTTAAAGCCGCCTCGAAATCATGCAAGGCCCCCTTTATGTCTTTGTTTTCAAAGCGTCTTTTGCCCCTTTCCAAATGTGCTTTATGGAATAAGTCCCATGTGATTGTCTGGCCTTCCCAGTTAACAAAGTACGGAGTCGATTCGAGCAAATCAACAGCTTCACCGTATCTCTGTTCATTAAGATAAGCCTGAGCCAGCATAATAATAACATCGGCACGTTTGAGTATCTCAAACGGTGTTGATTCGAGAACCTTTATTGCTTCCAGGCGTTTGTTTGCCGCCAAAAGAACGTCCGCCAGGTCCCGATACAGAGTTTGGTCTTTTGGCCGGGCAGTTATGGCTTTACGATAAAATCTTTCAGCCTTCGAAAGGTTGTTTTCAACTGCCCAGGCATAAAGACCGAGATTACGAAACGCTACACTCAATGATGAGTCTAAATCAGCCGCTCTTTGCCAGTGCCTGACAGCCTCAGATAACCGACCAAGGTGACCATAAAGATTTCCAAGGTGCAGATGTGCATAAGCATCATCAGGATGTTCCTCAATGGCATATTTGAATACCTTTATTGCTTCTGGTCGGGATGGGAAAATATAATCCTTGTAACACCTAGCAGCCTGGTCGAGGTACGCTCTGGCTTTGGTCCGGTCTTTCTGAAGCGATGCAAAATAAGCCAAATAATAAATTGGCAATGGGCTGCGTTCTTTTTCCGATACTGCCTCAAGACATACTGCTGAAAGCAAATCTTCAGCTTCTTTCGCCAATCCCAGCTTCCCAAAAACAAGACTGGCTTCCAGCATCTGAAAATCATACTCTCCTACAAAAGCTCGTGCTTCATTGACAAAGCGGTTTATCCGGCTTTTGTTTTGCAGCGCAATCAGAGCCCTTGGAATTAAATCCGTGGGATTCTGAGCGATTCTTTCCTCAGCATGTTTGTATGCCAACTTTGTTTTCCCGGCAGCATACAAAGCCAAGAGAAGATGATTCTTTGCCTTAGTATCTACCGGATTGAAGCGCACAGCCCTCTCGAAGGCCTCAACAGCCTTGAAGTAATCACCCGAGAGCATATACGCACGACCCGCCAGGTCATATCCGAGAGAGGCCGTACCAAGACATCTTACCGCTTCATAAGCGCACTTAACAGCCTCTTTATTGTCTGCCGATCTTAAATGACTCACTCCAAGGAATATCCAAGACAATCCATCGGTGGCATCTCTATCCAGGGCCTTCTTTAGCCGCTGAACCGCCTGCTCATAGAGTCCCGCTTCTATATCAAGCACAGCCAGAGACCGAAGTGCAGGAGAATATTGCACATCTTCTATCAATACCTTTTCATAGTATTCGTGGGCCTTCCTACGGTCTGTTGCAAGGTCATACTTTCGAGCTTTGAGGTATTTTTCTTCCAAAGTAAGCTGCTCGTCAGGTTTTCTCATTAACTTAGAAGTCTCAGGTGGAGAAATCCTGGGAACAGGTAATGGCGTAGCAAAGCAAGCGAGAACCTGCCCTTTTTTAGTCTTGATTGTTATATCAACCGGCGATTGCGGAGCAGAGAAAAGCGTCAGCATTTTTGGATTTTCAGGGGTAAGGTTTATTGTTTTTCTGAGAAGTTTCCGGGGTCCCTGAGAAAATGTGCAGGTAGCCCCGTAGAATTTGCCCGTTGAGAGGACACGCAGTTTGAGATTTTCATCTTCACGGGCACTTTGAATGGCTACGTCCTTCGTTGCATATTCGAAGCCGTCGGCGAGTCCGTGCACAGGATACCAATATTCCTGCCACGAGACCTCTGCCCTCGGCAGCAACATGCCGTAATCAGATTGAGTCGGCAGCGGTCCGCTCTGGACTTCTATATATGGACCGTCATTATCGGTCAGGTTCTGTTGGCTTACCAGACCAAAATCCCAGGTCCCCCATGTCCAGGCTTTTTTCCCGCTCAGTTCATGGTGGTCGGCCACCTGTACGATACCACGATCCATATCCACATCATAAGCTCCAAAGAAATCGAACACACAGTCAACAGAAAAAACCGAAGAATAAGTTTCATAGTTCTTAAGCCAGGAGATATCTTTACCCTCGTGAATAGGCCAGGAAAAGAATCTGATTCCATGATGATCTGTTCCGAGTGTCATAGGATATATAAAGCGTGTTCCTTCCCGGCACGGAAAAGCCGTGCAGTTCCAGAAATAGTACGGACTTATCGCATCCGTGGGATTAAAAATGCGAATCTTCTCATCCAGATAGGCCTTGCCTGGGTGCAAAGTCACCCGCACCGTCCATTGTGTGCGTTGACTCTTTTCCAGATTACTAATTTCAAGGTAAGCCGACCCATCAGCGTTTCGGCCGATAAGTGCATCAACAGGTGAGACAATCGTTACAGTGTGAACCTGTGGCCCAGCGTTCCATTCGACCCCCCCACTTATAAAAGCTCCACGCATTGCTATCATACCTGGTTTTATCACATTATTAAGATGGAACATTTCCTCGCCTTCAGTTTTGTCGAAAACCGAATGCAGGCGGCCACCTAACTCCGGAAGGCAGGTAACTTTTAAATATTCGTTTTCAAGAAACAGGGCTTTGTAAGTTCGATCCACTTTGGTTCTGTAAAGATGGTCCTGCATTGTATAAGGATAGACGATGGAGCCTTTTACTGTGGTCGAAAATTTCACATTACCTTCAAGGGCCCAGAACTTGGGATTAATATCTTCCGACCATCCATAGGTGGGGATCGTTATAGTACCCTCCCAGGCTCTTGCTTTCGCCCAGCTCTGATTTGGAAGAATTAAAAGTAATCCAGTGTAAAACAGGATTAAACAGAAATGTTTGAAAAGATTTCTCATAATTATCACCTCACATTTACTCTATCAAATATAAATCAGCACTCATATTATTGAAATACTTCACATCCTGAAAGTCTATAATTTAATTGTTTTTGACTTCAAAATCAACACGCCGAATCCAGACTCTACCTCTTGCAGGAATGAGTAATTCCAGAGCTATAGTGTTTATGGAGTTAGGTATTCGGACAGGAATTGGCTTTTCAGTAAAGCCGTCGATAAATCGATTAGATTTATTTTCCTGAAACTGAACAGTAAGAGTAACTCTCACCTCTTTATCATTAAAGTTCTGGACAACACAATTCCCATCGTCAAAAGGATGGATGGTAACACAACCGGGAGCATCAAGAACAGGAATCAAGGGTTTCGGCATAACGGTCTTGTCATCCTCTCTTATCACGCGATTGCCGAATATCGCACGAAAAGCGGAAAGTGCCGATCCCTCCATATCGAGCAGGCCCAGCGGCCGAGGACAGAGCAAAACCTCACCTACGGCATCAAAGTCTGCTTGATTGTAGGTGTGTGTATTCAAAAGTGCAATACGACCACCTGGCGTTTGATTTACAGAAAGAAGTACAAGCTGTTTACCTCCGGCTGTGCACAATATATCTGTCAGGCTGGGTTCGGCTTCTATAGGTGACTCTAAATCTATCATCGCATTCGTATTTTCAAACTTCTGAGTCATTTCTGACAATGACATCAGCCGGGCACGAATCGGCTCTGATTTTATCTTTGGGCTGATTCCCACAATATGCGTAAGCTCTTCCCCATCGGGTGATGTAATTAAAAGACTTGTGGTGATTATGAGATAAGCACCTCTGGCACGCGCCTTGTTTATATGATTGAGAAGATATGGGTCTGAAGCCGACTGTGCCGGCAGAAAGATAACCGGAGCACTTTCAGGAAACTCGTGCACCGGTACGAGGGGGATGCCAAGCATCCCCAAAAAGTCCATTATATACATATCACCGCTTGGGTCGCTGTTGGGAGGCTTGTAGGCAGGGATGCCGATCACAGGGTGTTCGCGAACGAAAGCGGCCAGCTCAGCAAGCTGGTCGAATTCGGTTATGACCTTTTCGTGGTCAGGGTGGCCTTGCATAATATTGTTGAAATTGAAGAAGACCAGCTCCGGCGCACCGGCAAGCACACTCATGTAGGCCTGGTCGAGGAAATCGTATTCGAGACAGTCACCATGGTCAAACCAGGCACCACCAATCTTATCGCCGGCGATGTCCGCAAGCCAGCGATAATTGACAAATCCTTCATAGGGCTGCACAAAACCAAATCGTTGTGTGTTGCGGCCGCGGGTCTCCGTACCAACCCAGACTTTATCGAAGATTCGAGGAAACGTCTCCGTGTCATAACCAAACAGATGAAAGCGGTCGTACCACTGGGGATATTTGACTATCATCGTGATAGTCGGGTTGACCTGCCTCGCAGGTTCGACAAAGATCGATTGAGCCAGTTCTGTCAGCAAAGCATGCCGATATTCACCCCATGAACGACTGCCCTTTGCGGCCTTTGATTCCTCGCTCAGGTCACCCGTGCAAAGGAAGTCATCAACGATAAAAGAGTTGAAAATCCCCGCCGCCATTCGGATGACTTTCTCGATGTCACGTTGGGTCTTTTCATTTTGCCAGTTGAACCAGGCAAGTCGACCTTTTTGGCGCACGCCGAAATCACCGCCGGGCACAGTGGCAATACCTCCAACTACGTCGATGCCTTTTTCTCGGAGCCAGTTGCGTACAAAGATCAGGTGTTCCGGCCTAACAACATGACCGCCACGATAGACTTCAACGTAAAGTTTAGTGATTCCCATTCGCTGGATAGTTTGCCATGCGCGAGCACGGACGGCCTCATCAGTCGCAAGTTGCTCGACATGCCGCGATGTGGTGTAAGAGCTAAAACGCAGATCACCCATCCTTGCCTGGGCCTTCTCAAGTTGACTTTGGGCGGAGCAGTAGCTTGATATATTCACTATTACAAGCGCTATCGCAATAATCAAAGCAGCCGGTTTCACAAGCCCGCCTCCCGTATTTCAATACATGTTCAATGTTTTCCCATTTATCTGGTTCAACTTTTTTTAGTTCTTCACTACCAATCTGCTGCCATCTTACTGTAGGGCAGTGAAAAAGCCAGCCAAAAGCACACAAATCAGTTGTAACTTTTCAGTATCGCCCTGATTCTGCCCTTTGGATTCAGGGCAAGGAAAGCCGAATTGATTGTTTCCAAGTTTATCCTATAAATTACCCCAAGGTATGTTAAAATGCGAGCCTTGAACGATTTTGGATTGCCTATGGCTATTGGCCTATGTATAATCCAGATTTAAGTTTGTGCCAATAAAGGGATTATACAAATACCGGCAGGCCAAGCCTTACAGGGTAGGTGAACGTTGAAGTTCGAAAATCATCTACCATGACATAGCTTGGTGCATCATCGTCAATCAGATTATATTGGTTACTTATTGGTCAAAGACTGCTCTGCTTTTCTCCAATAAGTTTTAAATATGGATTCCTGCATTTTTAAGAAAAGACAGATATTTTGAACAGGTAAACAAGATGCCATTAATCGAAGAACAACCAGAATTGTCCGGAAAGTGCAATATTTACCTTAAACTTGGAATTGTTGTACTTGTGGTGTTGTTCAAATTGGCCGGCAATGTTTTATCCGTCAATGCCGCACAGCCGGCAAAGAGGATTAGACCAATTCAGCTACATCCGGATAATCCCCATTATTTTCTGTGGCGCGGCAAGCCAACGGTTTTGATAACGTCCGGTGAACATTACGGGGCAGTGCTAAATCGAGCTTTCGATTACAAGAAGTATCTTAAAACTCTTGAATCGTATGGTTTTAATCTGACTCGGACATTCAGCGGGGCATACTGTGAACCTATCGGGGCGTTTAAGATTCAAAACAATACTTTGGCACCAGCAAAAAACAAACTGATATGCCCCTGGGCCCGAAGCAATACACCCGGTTATGCAAATGGCGGCAATAAATTCGACCTGACAAAGTGGGACAATGCTTATTTCAAACACTTGCGAAACTTCGTCAAAGAAGCGAGCAAATGCGGCGTTGTGGTTGAACTGGTATTATTTTGTCCATTTTACAAAGACGATATGTGGAAACTCAGTCCTATGAATGCCGTCAATAATATCAACAATATCGGCAAAATGGAACGCACTAAGGTTTATACGATAAATCACCCAAGGCTGCTTGCTATTCAGGATTCAATGGTACGCAGGATAGTGAAGGAATTAAGTGACTTCGATAACGTCTATTATGAAATCTGCAACGAGCCGTACTTCGGCGGTGTAACACTCGAATGGCAAAATCACATCGCCGAGACCATTGTCAAGGCCGAAGCAAAGTTCAATGCAAAACACTTAATTGCTCAAAACATAGCCAACAAGTCCGAGAAAGTTGTCAAACCGAATCCTCATGTTTCGATTTTCAACTTTCATTATGCCAAGCCGCCAAAAGCTGTAAGAGAGAACTATGGCTTAAATAAAGTAATCGGCGACGACGAGACGGGCTTTGCAGGCAGCGAACCCAAAGCGTATCGGCTCGAAGGCTGGGATTTTATCATCGCAGGCGGTGCAGTTTTTGATAACCTCGACTACTCATTTACGGTAAACCACGAAGATGGAACAGCAGAAATCAATGCTCCGGGAGGTGGCGGGCCGGTGCTGCACGAGCAACTGGAGATTCTAAAGGATTTTATCAACAGCTTCGACTTTATCAAAATGAAGCCGGACAATTCGGTAATCAAAGGCGGGATTCCGGATAAGGCAACCGCACGTGCTCTGGTCCATAAAGGCCATGTTTATGCTATTTACATTAATGGTAGTAATGAAGCAAAATTAATCCTGGAGTTACCAAAAGGAACTTACAGAGCAGAATGGGTCAATACAAAAACGGGAAAGGTTGACAAGAGCGAGGTGTTTCAACACAACAACGGCAACCGGACACTGCTTTCACCGAAATATGTTGACGATATTGCCCTGCGGATTCGGCTATTACCAAAAAGCGGGTGATTATATTATTTGCGGAAGAAAAACAATAACAGCAAAAAAATAGAGGTTTTTCACTATGCAACTAAATAAAGCAATAATAATTGCAGCTCTTTTAGCAACTATAATTTCGTCCCATGTCAATGCTCAGCAAACCGACTTAAATGACATATCAGCATATTATGGTTTCGGAGAAATAGAGATTATCAAATTAGACTGGGGGATAAAAGACTTAATAGTCGCCGACTTTAATGGTGACGGCCGAAATGATATCGCAGTAGTAAACAACACAAAAGCCAAGATAGAGCTGCTGATTCAAAAAGCAACTGTCGGGCCCGGCGAAACAGACGTTGCAGTTGATATTAATGACGTCGATGTAAATACAATCACCCCCCCTACTCGTTTTGACAAACAGAGTATCGCGGTCTCAGAAAAAGTGTATAGCCTTGTTTGTGGTGATTTGAATTCAGATGGAATGACTGATTTGGCTTTTTATGGTGAGCCTAAAGGGCTGTATGTGATATTACAAAAGGCTGACACGGTCAAAACGGATCAGCCGGTTACATCAATAAAACCATTGAGTTGGCGAACAAAAAAGAGATTTGAAATTGATGATGGTTTGTTAACTTCCAGTATATTAGCATGTGCCGACCTGAACAATGATGGTGAAGATGATCTGGCTCTGGCTGGTCGTGATGGCGTTTATATCGCTTCGCAAAAAGAGCGGTCTTTGGTCGAACCAGTGAAATACCCGACATCTACACAAACATTAAGCCTCAAAACCGGTGACCTGAACGGTGATAATATAAATGACCTGATACTTATAACGAATGATATGGAAAAACCGGTTCACGTCCGATTCGGCCTTAAAACAGGACAATTAGGCCCACAAGTACAATTCTTTATTGAAAGGCCGTTCACATTTAAGATTCACAACATCGACGAGGCAGCCGGTGATGAAATATTGACAATTGACGGCAGAAGCGGGCGGTTAATCTGTTATAAATTTTCTTTAGAAAACCAGAAAGATTCCGACTGGCCAATCCTTTTTTATCCTCTTGCTTCAGGCGAGGCAGATACAACACGCGATTTGGCAATCGGCGATTTCGACGGGGACGGCCTGGCTGATATAACAATCAGCGATCCTGGTGCAGCGGAACTTATTTTCTATAAACAAATACCCAAACTCGGACTTGCTGAGCCGGTTAGATATCCAGCTTTTGCAGATATCACGAGCTTATCTGCGGCCGACATTAACGGTGACGGTAAAACCGAACTGGGCATATTAAGCATTAAAGAAAAGGTAGTCGGCCTGAGCAGGTTTGAAGACGACAGATTATCGTTTCCGCAACCTGTCGATGTCACAGGTCAGCCGGTAGCGATGGAGCTGGCTGACGTTGATAATGATAGCAACGTAGATTGTCTATACATATCGATAGACGATAGTGATATTAGAAGGCTATGGACTATCTATAATCTCCCGGCAAAAGAGAAACAGCGAATGAATTCGACAAAGGTTAAAGACAGAAAGTCCAAGATTGTCGAAAACGATGATGAAATCGAGTCTGCTTTAGAGCTTAAGAAGCTCACCTCCAATCCGGATGGCTTGAAAGTTCTCGATGTTGACCAGGATGGCTTGCAGGACGTTCTGATATTCGTCAGCTATGAGCTTCCAATATTAGTTCGCCAGGTGCAAAAGAGACAATTTGAAATAGTTGACTCGCCGAAAGCCCTTTCCAGTTTGATTAAAGATGCATCTCTGCGTTCGACTGCTATGGCCAATGTGGACGGCAAATCAGGTCAAGAGCTTTTAGTAGCACAAAAGAACTTCGCAAGAAGTCTGGTTTTTTCAGAAGGCCAAAGCTGGAGTATTATCGACCAATACAACGCCAAGAACACAGAGAACCAAATATCGGCTGTTGCCGCTTATAATATTTACGGTGAATGTTTGGAAACCAGGCCGGCAATTTTACTGCTTGACGGTAGAAAAGGGCAGCTTCAAATACTCAAAACCGGTGATGACAAAACTTATCGGGTTGAAAAAGAATTGGACGTCGGCAGATGGAACGATGCTTTACATCTCAAAATGCTTTTTGCACAGCTTACCGGCAACCACGCCTATAGTCTCCTGCTGTTTGACAGTGGGAAGTATGCACTTATAACTCCACCCAGCGGCAACAATATCACGCAGCATTTGGAGCAACTGTTCAGCTACGAGACAAAAATTAAAGACGGGATATACGGTAACCTTACTGCCGGAGATATAAACGGAGACGGCCGAACCGATATTATTATGGTAGAATACAGGAACAATCACATTGAACTACTTGCCTTGGATGCGGGCTTCAAGCCGATTTCGGCGATGCGATTTAAGATATTCGAGCAGAAAGATTACCGCGATAGTAAGGGACTCCCTAAATCCAGAGTTGAGCCGCGAGAGCTAAAGATCGTTGACATTACAAGCGACGGCAAAGACGATTTAGTAACCGTTGTCCACGACCGTATCATTATTTATCCTCAAGATTAGCTAAAAAAACCCTTTGCATTTAGTTTGTTAGCGGGTAGCCTTAATTAATAAAATAGAAAGCGGCTTTTATAAGGAACAGAGCAAATGGAAGGTCCTTTCATACTATTAATTCTGTTGGCTGTCGCTTGCCTGGTAAGCGGTCCAATTGCATTAATCATCAGTATTATCGCTTTGAATAAGACAAAAGAAATGCGCCGTCAGCCACCCTGGACAATAGAAAAACCAATAAGAGAAGAAGCAAAGCCGACCGTAATAAGCGAAAAACCGATTGAGGTAACGAAAGAGCAGCCGGCAGAAACGGTCAAAGCAGCGAAAATTGAAGTACCGAAAAAAATCGGGCAAGATATTTTCAAAGCCGCCGCTGAACGAATTAAAGAAAAAGAAAAAAGGGTTGTCGGTCAAGAAACTATTTCGCTTGAACAGCGGATTGGCACACGGTGGATCCTTATTGCCGGTATTATTACTGTAATCTTTGCGGTGGGATTTTTCCTCAAATATGCGTACGATAACAACCTGATAGGGCCATTAGGCAGAGTTGTTATAGCTGCCATCTCGGGTCTTGTTGCATTAGCGATTGGAGCAATAACACGGAGACGGGGATATGGAATCGTTGCCAAGGGTGTAACAGCACTGGGATTTGCAATACTTTATGCCGCAGTTTTCTCGGCCTATCGATTTTACGGATTAATTGGTTCGACACCTGCTTTTGTTCTTTCAATACTCGTTACAACAGCAGCAATGCTTTATGCGGTGAGCATGAATGAGATTGTGGTCGCTTTTTTGTCTTTGCTCGGCGGTTTTTTGACGCCTGCGATAGTCTCAACGGGGGAAAATCTTCCGACACCTTTGTTCATTTACGTCCTGATTTTAGGTCTTGGCGCAATGTTCTGCGCATACTACCGCAAGTGGCGAGCAATAAACATTCTTGCTTTCGCCGGAACATTTCTTCTCTACATAGGATGGTTTGAGAAGTTTTACCGACCCACGATTCGGTCGGCCGAGGGAATACCTGGGCAGATGGCCATCGCACTGGTATGGCTTACCATCTTTTTCGTAATTTACCTTGTTCTGTCGTTGCTTTATGAATTGATAAAAAAAGTCAAAGTCAAAGAGGAAGATATCCTGCTCGTTCTCGCCAATTCGGCGGTTGTGTTTTATTATCTGTGGATTATTTTGTTCGATAAATATCGCACGTCCCTCGCCTTTTGTGCTCTGGCGCTGTGTGCGGCACATTTGGTTATGATGGCAGTGGTTATCAAGCGGAACAAAGACGACCTGAATTTGCGGCTGGCTCTTCTGGTGATTGGATTGTTTTTTCTGACGATTGCGATACCTCTCTACCTGAAAATGTACGCGATAGCAACGGCCTGGGCGGTTGAAGGTATTATACTGGTTGTAATTGGACTGCGGTATCGCAGTCCCTGGACACAAGCGGGCGGGGCTGTTGCACTTTTATTAAGTTTCGGTCAACTGCTAAGACAGTCACCGATGCATACCGGAGCATTTAACTTCGTATTCAATCCTGCTTTTGGCACCTGTTGTTTTGTGGCGGGCGCGCTGCTCGTGTGTCATATCATATACAGAAGGACTTCAGAATTACCAGAAGACCAGCGAGGACTAATTACACAATTTCTTTATGCAGCCACTACACTTTTGTTAATGGCGGCGGTGACGATGGAGTGGTATTGGCATTGTAAATACAATATGGTCAAAAGTACAACCGGGAATAATCACTTCGTTAAGGGGATGGTAATAATATTCACGGGATTCCCACTGCTGCTCCTTGTTCGGCCGATCTGTCCAAGGGGGATTTTGTGCAGGGTTCTGGCGATGATTTTAGCGGGAGCGGGGGCGATTTTCACTATGCAGGTGTTCAGTGAGTTTTACAGCAGCAACTTTGTTATTTTCGCAAACCTTGAATTTGGAATAGTCCTTGTGTTTATTACGGCTCTTTTCGCATCAGGCTGGCTGCTTCATAACGAACGTGAAGACAGCAGGTATAATCAGATATTCGCAACGGCGTTTGTACTGGCAGGGATATTTGTGCTGTGGGTGTTGCTAACAAAAGAAATAGACCTATATTGGTATTGCCGGAACAAATACGCGGAAAGAATCACTAACTGGAAGTTCTTATCGCATATGTATATATCGGTAATGTGGGCGGTTTATGGTGCGGTTTTAATGACAGTCGGCTTCTGGCGAAAGAATAAAATACTACGATATATTGCAATTGGATTATTTGCTCTGCTATTGGTTAAAGTGTTTATTCTGGACACAAAGACCGTGAAAAGTGTGTACAGAATTACTGCGTTTTTAGCTACGGGAGTTACTTTAGTGGGAGTATCTTATCTCTATCAATTTTTAAGAAAGAAAGGCTTTTTCGAAACAATGCTGGGTGAGGAGAACGTGAATAAGTGATTGATTGCGAGGTTTAAGATAATAAGAACAAGAATTGTAATCACAGTCACAGCCTTGCTGCTGACCGGCGTAGTCAATAGCGTTTTTGCAATTGAACTTACCGAGTGGGAATATAAGGCTGAGGTTACTATTGAAGATGGTACCGGTGAGTACTGCAAATTGACACTGACACCCGATGTTTACGATGCAGCGAGACCTGATTTGGGAGATATTCGACTTGTTAACACCTTCGGCGAACAGGTTCCTTACGTGCTGGCCAGGCCAAAGGACACTACGGAGAGGCAAAAGTATGAGCCGGATGTAATCAACCGCTCTACAAATGCTGACAGAGCAGCTATGGTGACGCTGGACTTCGGGAAAAAGACAGTGCAGAATTCCATTGAGGTTATAACAGAAGGGAACAACTTCAGACGAGCCGTTAAAGTTGAGGGTTCCAACGATAATATTGAATTCTTTACATTAGTTGAGCAAGCTTACGTTTTTGCAGTTACTTACAATAGACGATTCGAGCAGGTTGATTTACCGAAGAATGATTATCGTTATTTGCGGATCACTGTTCGACCAATGACAACGGAAGAAAAAAGTCTCGTTATCGATGAAGTAAGAGCATTTCAGACCGAGAAGAGCCTCGCCGAGCGCTACCCTGTGGAGATGGCACTCATAGAGCAAAAAGCTGAAGAAAAAAGCAACTCGAGTATTTACGTGTATGACCTCCTATATCGTCGCCTGCCTATAAGTGAAATCGAACTAGAAGTCGCTGATAATTCGTTTTACAGATATGTAACTATCGAAGGCAGAGATGCCGAAACGCGTGAGGTCAAAGTTTACAGTGAAGATAACAGACAGCGGATCAGAAATGTTGAGGTAAAGTGGGAAAGAATAATTAGTAACACGATTTACAAATATACCGATGCAAACGGGCAAAAACACGAAAGGCTGGCTTTGAGTATTCCTTCCGGCTCACGGGTTTACAAGTACCTAAAAATTACTATCAGGAACTACGATGACAGGCCTGTTGTCGTAAAGTCGGCATCTGCAAAGATGATAGCTCACAAGATAATTTTTACAAATATAGATGATGTCGTGCCTACATTGTACGTTGGATCGGAAGCAGCAAGAAAACCGCGATACGACCTTGAGTACAGGTTGAGTAATCCGTTACAGGTCAAGGCGAGGGCCACTAATCTGAGCGGTATTATTAATAATCCACTCTTTGGACAAGTTAAGGAGCCATCTGTTGCCTGGACAGAGAAACATAAGGTTTTGCTCCTGGCAATCATGGTGGTGATGACACTGGTCCTGGGCGGATTCATATTGAAATCGTTCAAATCTATTCAAAGTGAACAGGTTGAAAGTTAACCGCCAGGAAGTCATTAACTTAAATATGTGTAAAATGGCCGCTTAGCAACGAAAGGTTTTTTATCATACTCAACGGCGGATGGATTGACAAAACATCAAATTAGTTGGTATAATACTAACAATAATATCCAGCTTTAGAATATGCGAGTAAACGATGACATTTTGGACTTGCTCAGAGAAAAGGGAGCTGAAGCTGCTCGGAAAGCACAACGAGGGGTAATTTTACAGCCGGGAGCGATTGGTGATTGTATATTAACGCTGCCGTTGGCTGCATTTATGAAAGAAATCCTCGGATTGGGCGGTGTCGATATTCTTGGGCACAGTGAATATGTCGGCATTTTACCGGGCAGAACCTGCATTGATAGCATTAGCTCCATAGATTCAATAGATTTACATCGATTGTTTGTAGAAACTAAAGCATTTAATCTCACAGACAGGGATCCATTGATACACATATTTTCCGGTTATGCCTGGATAGCGACCTTTTTAGGTGAGCCTGACAGTAACTTTGAACAAAACCTGATTTTCACAGCTAATTGCAGCCACAGTGCAGAAGTTATAACCCTGTCTTTGAAGCCGCCAAAAAGTTTTTCCGGACATTTAACCGACTTTTACTTCCAACATTTTATCAGCCATAGCGGTTTACCTTTGCAATCCTGGCAGGTTCCGCACGGTGATTGCTTAATAAAAACAACCGAGGTAGATATCGCACGAGGTAAAGAATTGCTAAAAGGAATTGGGCTTGGATCTGGTAAGAAACTAGTGGTTATCCAGCCCGGCAGCGGTGGATTACACAAATGCTGGTACCTGGAAAATTTTTTGGCTGTAGCTAAAAAGCTCAATTCAGAAGGTATTGAGGTAATATTTCTATTAGGACCAGCTGAACTGGACAGATTCAGTAATGCAACAATTAAGAAAATAGGCGGTATTGCAAAGTATCTTAGGGATTTATCCCTGGAACAGGTATTGGAACTGTTGAGTCATACAAATGCGTTTATCGGCAACGATAGTGGGATCACACACCTGGCTGCCGGTTTGGGAGTCAGAACATTAGCTATATTTGGCCCGACCAATCCGGCTGTATATAAACCCATTGGACCGGATGTAACAATATTTGCAGACAAAACAGCAATTTTTGCAAAGAAACCATCAGCGATCCAGCAGAGTGAACTTTTAGATGTTTTAATAGCGGAATGAATATTCGAAAAACCCTATTCAGACCAGATTATCCAACATATCACGCAAGAAACTCTTTTTTCAATAGAGATAAATTCGAGCAGTTGACCATCGGTGTGTTTCTCTGCTATAATAAACCGGTTTTGGTGTTGCCCTTTGATTTATGACAGTTGAGTATCCCAAAATTCTCATAAAGGTGTTGAAATGCAGGAAAAAACTTTGGGTGAATTAGCTGAATATGTGGGGGGGAGGGTCTGTGGAGACCCTGGCGTGAGAATCAAATCTGCCTCGACACTTGCGAGGGCTGGTGAAGGTGATATTAGTTTTTTGACCAACCGCAAATATGAAAAACAACTACGAACAACCAAGGCAAGTGCGGTAATCGTGGGTAAAGATACACCCACTACCTCGGTTCCCCTATTGATAGCCGAGGATCCTTACTATACCTTTATGCAGATAATGGTTCTGCTTCACGGACATCGTAAGCATAAAAAAGTAGGGATAAGCCAACGAGCTTCAATTTCCGACAGTGCAAAAATTGGTGCGGACTGTCACATTCATGATTTTGTAACAATAGCAGATGAGGTAAGGATCGGTGACGGATGTATAATATATCCCTGCGTGCATATTGGTGAAGGTGTACAAATAGGTAATGACAGTATCATATATCCCAACGTTACTATTTACGATGGCTGCAAAATAGGCAATCGTGTAATTATAAATGCGAATTCGACAGTCGGAGAAGATGGTTTCGGTTATGCCACCCATAAGGGCGTTCACCACAAAATACCACAAACCGGCATTGTTATTATAGAAGATGATGTTGAAATCGGTGCATGTTGCGGGATCGAGCGAGGTACACTCGGCGATACTGTAATAGGCCAGGGTAGTAAGCTGGGAGACCTTGTTGCAATAGGTCATGGTACAAGAATCGGTCCACATTGCTTACTTGTGGCCCAGGTGGGAATTGCCGGCTCGACCAGCCTTGGCCATCATTGCACAGTTGGCGGGCAGGTAGGTATAGTAGGTCATATCAACATTGGAAATAACGTTACAATTGCGGCCCAGGCTGGTGTCATTAATAACATTCCAGACGGCAAAGTGGTTCTGGGAGCACCTGCTATCGATGCAAACCAAGGCAGGCGAGCATACGGCATCATACAAAACTTGCCTGAAATGCGGCAAAATATTCGTGATCTCCAGAACCGGATTGAACGAATTGCCTCACCTGCCGAATCCGATTCTGAAAAAAAGTCTGAGCGGGATCATGGCTCGTAAAGCCCGATACACCAGCCTACCACAAAACAAGGGAAATGAGATACGAATATCGAACAGGAAATATTGACAAATACACTTCTGAAGTGTATCAAATTTTGAACAGGACATTCCCTTGAGCGAGACACGAGATACGAGATACGAGCCACCAGATGTGCTGGGCTTAATTGCCGGAGAGGGTAGATTGCCTTTTCTTGTAGCTGCCGGGGCGAAAAAGGCGGGATTGCAAGTTATCTGCGTCGGTCTTGCAGAAACGGCTGAATACAGTCTGGCTGACGAGGTCGATGTGTTTTACAGAGTTGCGCTTGCACGACCTGGGGCCTGGATACGAAAGTTAAGAAAACACAGCGTAACCAGAACAATTATGGTCGGGCGTGTTTCAAAAGGACGACTTTTCACTCCATGGCGCATACTACAGTATCTACCCGACTGGCGGGCATTCAGAATATACTACTGGCGGTTACGCAATAAAAATAAACTTACGGATTCACTCTTATGCGCCTTGGCCGACGAACTGGCAAGCGGAGGGATAATATTGGAGAATTCGATTATGTACTGCAAAGAACACATAGCAACGGCAGGTACGATAACAGCCGACCCACTTCAATCCTCAGTCAAAGGGGATATTGAATTCGGCTGGGAAATCGTCAAAAAGCTTGGCGAACTTGATATAGGCCAGGCAATTGCGGTGAAAGAAAAGGAAGTAATTGCCATCGAAGCGATAGAAGGTACGGCAGAGATGATTAAGCGGGCCGGCAGATTTTGCAAATCCGGAGGCTGGACACTAATCAAGGCTTCTAAACCCCAACAGGATATGCGATTTGATGTGCCCTGCGTAGGACCAGATACTATCAGAAGTTTGGCCGAGAATGGAAGTAAATGCCTGGTAGTCGAAACAGACAAGACGATAATTATCGACAAGCCCGAAACAATTAAACTTGCCAATCAATTAGGTATAACCATTTTTGGGCATTGAGGTACTATAATCGCCGGAAAACGTATTATAAAGTGAAAGAGTATGGCTGAATTTCCTTTTCAACTTGTAATCAACCGCACTTATCCGTGGAAACGAATGGAATTTTTGTTATGTACCGCCCTGCTGAGAGTCATTCCCGGTAGACGAAAGGTTTATGATGCTTTGTGGGACAACAAAAGTGTAATTGCAAAGGTGTTCTCACATAGGATTAGTGCAAGACGCCATTTAAAACGAGAATGGCTGGGATTGAAACGGTTATCGAGCCATGGATTGAGTGCACCGGATCCCTTGTTTTACGGACAAACAGAAGATGGGCAATGGGCGGTTGTAGTTGAAAAGATAGCTGAATCATCAACGATTTTGGATATATTTCTCAAAACACCGGACCCAAGCAAGAAGTTGAGCTTGTTAGTGATGATCAGCAAAGAGATGGCCAAACAACACACTAAAGGGGTCTTGCAAAAAGATTTGCATTTGGGAAATTTTTTATTAGGAGATGACAAACTGTTTGCGCTGGATGTCGGACAGATGCAATTTCTGCGGCGTGAAGCTGACAGACAAAGCAGCATTTCCCAGTTGGCGATGCTGGCGTTCTATTTGCCGGATAGCAATACGCAGTTAATCAAGAATCTTTGTGAGGAGTATTTCAAAGCTCGTGGATGGCGATACGGAAAGACAGACCAAATATCATTTCAAAAACAATTAGCTTTGCATAAAAAAAGAATGCTCAGAAAAGGGCTTAAAAAGTGCATGCGGACAAGCAAGAGACATTTTCGAATTAAAACAAACGGGTATATTGCCATGTTCGATAAGACTTTTTGTCAGCAAACTGAACCACTTGGTTTTATAGAAAAAATAGATAAACTAATGGACAAAGGACAGATTCTTAAACACGGCAATACTTGTTATGTTTCCCGTCTGAACTGGAACGGTAAAGATGTAGTAGTCAAACGGTACAATCACAAGGGATTTACTCATTCGCTACGTCATACCATCAAAAAGTCCCGCGCCAGTCGAAGCTGGCTGCACGGACATCGGCTTGGGATGCTTGACATAGCTACTCCGAAACCTTTGGCTTATATTGAGCAGATTAAGGAAAAGCTTATATGGAAGTCTTATCTGGTTACCGAATATGTTGAAGGCCAGAAACTTTATGATTTTCTGCAAAACAGTAATGCCATAAAAGAGCGCCACCAAATTATAAATAATCAAATTAAAGAGCTGCTCGATGAAATGGGAAAAAACCATATCACTCACGGAGACTTGAAGCACACAAACATTTTGGTTACGGATAATGGGCCCGTGCTGACAGACCTTGACGGAATGAAAGTACACAAATGGGGCTGGAGATATAAAAGTAGTCGAGCGAAGGACTTGCAGCGATTCCCCCCATAAGGATAAACACGCCTGGCCATCACATGTAGTGTAAAGAATTTTTTGACAAAACTATCAAAAACCTACCAGTGGCTCAGTTCCCACTACCTCGCCATCAAGAAGTAAAGTCTCTTTGACTAACCCAAGTTCGCCAGATAAAAATATTTTTTGCAATTTTCAAAAAAAATACAATTGATGCGAACCAATCAGAAGTGATTTTGGGAACAATATCCTCTTAAATGCTTTGTAGCATAGACCTGCCCT
>Ga0114922_10001788_pt1 | contig 20387 bp, 18 predicted proteins | sample AartaG_FD_100975 | JGI IMG/M metagenome (GOLD analysis project Ga0114922, IMG submission 100975) | Deep subsurface microbial communities from Aarhus Bay to uncover new lineages of life (NeLLi) - Aarhus_00045 metaG | ecosystem: Environmental > Aquatic > Marine > Oceanic > Sediment | place...
AGGAGGCCTCCGACGCCCGCCAGCAGCGCCACGACCAACCGTCCTCCCGCAGAAAAGAGCTGCCACACCACCGCCGACTGCAACCCGAACCACAGGAGGATCAACGCCGCCCCCGTCACCCACGCCCCGGCGTAGCACTGGCCCACGCCGGGGACAAGCCACGACAGGCACACGGCGAGCCACGGTTCCTTCGTCGGGCGATGCGGGTCGGTCATGATCCCCCCGATCCCTCAGTCTCTTGATCCCTTGATCCCTCGCCGTCCCGCTCGTGCGGCTCGATGTGCACCGTCACGTGCGTGGCGCCAGCCACGTCGCGGCGGACGGACCGGCTGACCTCGGACGCAATGGCGTGTGCCGCGCCGACCGGCATGTCCGGGTCAACCTCCACGTGCAGTTCCACGTGGGTCTCGACGCCGCTGCGGCGGGTGTAGAGTTTTTCGGTGGCCTCGACGCCCTCGACGCTCATGGCCGAGGCGCGAATCGCCGCCAGCGTCTCCGCGTCGGCCGCTTCGTCCATCAGGGCGGAGCCCGTCCGGCGGTACGCCGAGACGCCGACCCCGAAGATGACGAGGCAGATGACGACGGCGGCAGCGGCGTCCAGGAACCGCCACTCCGGGCCCAGGTAGACGGCGGCCGTAATGCCCCCCGCAGCCACCATGCCCGTGAAGACGTCGCTGCGGTGGTTCCAGGCATCGGCGATGAGGCTTTCGCTGCCGATCCTCCGCCCCACGTGCATCTTGTACCGGGCCATCGTCTCCTTCACGACGATGCTGGCCGCGGCCAGCCACAGCGTCCACAGCGCGGGGGCGGCAACCTCCTCCGGATGCACGACCTTCATGACGGCCCGGTACCCGAAGACCGCGCCCACCGCCATGATGATGACGGCGACGGTCCGGCCGGCCAGCACCTCCGCCTTGCCGTGACCGTACGGGTGCCGGCTATCGGCGGGCCGGCGGGCGTGCCAGGCCCCCAGCAGGACGACGACGCTGGCCACACCGTCGGCCAGGCTGTCGACGGCGTCGGCAATGAGGGCCTCGCTCTCGCCGAACGTGCCGCCCACGTACTTGGCGATGCCGATGAGGACGTTGCCGGCGATGCCGACCCACGCCCCCACCGCCACGGGACCGTAGAGCGCCCGGTTGTCCGCAGTCGAGGGCATGACGCTATTCTCAGGCTGCACTCGGCGCAGGGCCAGACCTTTTCGGCGGGTCGAGCGTCCCCCCGGCCCGTTCGGCTCGGCTGCGCCTCGCTCAGGGCAGGCACTCACGGCCGGGGCTCGAGCGCTACGAACCACCGTGTTGCAGCAGCGCCCGGAACGCCCCGTCGCGGTCCGGGCCGGGCAAAACGAGGTCCCGCTCGGCCAGTTGCCACTCGCCGCGCCCTTCCAGGAAGGACGCGAGCAGCCCGTCGTTCTCCTCCGGCAGGAGGCTGCACGTGGAATAGACGAGCCGGCCGCCGGGCCGGACCAGCCCCGTCGCCCGCTCCAGGAGCCGGCGCTGGAGGGCCGCCAAGTCCGGCACGTCGCCCGGGCGGAGCCGCCACCGCGCCTCGACCCGCCGGGCCAGGACCCCCGTGTTCGAGCACGGCGTGTCCACCAGGACGGCGTCGAAGCCGCCCTCCGGCACGTGCCCGGCCACCTCATCGGCCAGGCAGACGGTGACGCTGCGGAGGCCGCGGGCCTCGACGGTGCGCCGTAGGGGCTCGAGTTTCGCCTCGCGCCTGTCGCACGCGACGAGGAGGCCGCGGTCGCCCATCGCCTCGACGATTTGCGTCGTCTTCGTGCCGGGTGCGGCACAGAGGTCGAGGACGGCCTCTCCGGGCTGCGGCGCGAGGGCCTCGACGGCGGCCATGGCAGACGGGTCCTGGACGGTCAGGTCGCCCGCCGCCGCCAGCCGTTCGAGCCGGTCGACCGGCACGGCCGAGACGTCCAGGACGCCCGGCCGGGGGCCGAGCGCGACGCCGGGCACCTCCGCCCGCAGGGCGGCCAGCATCTCCTCGGCCGTGTGCCGCATCGGGTTGACGCGGGCGAAGACGTGCGGCCGTCGGTTCTGCCACCGGCAGACGGCCTCGGCCTCCTCGCCGCAGGCGTCCAGCCACCGGGCCACGAGCCAGTCCGGATACGAGTAGGCCGCGCCGAGGAACCCGGGCCGCCCGTCCGCGGGGTCGGGCAGGACGGGCTCGGCCAGGCGGACCACGCCACCGTCCGGGTGGGGCACGGCGTCGGGGGCGGGGCGGCCGTCCGGGTCATGGCCAACGACGAGCCGCTGAAGGTTCCGCAGCAGGGCGTTGACGAACCCGGCGACCTTCCTGCCGCGGCCCGGCCTGACGGTTCGGCGGGCGGCCTCGACGGCCTCGTTGATGGCGGCATACGCCGGCACACGGTCGAGCAGGAGTAGTTGGAAGGCCCCGACTTCGAGGAGGCGCAAGAGGGCCGGCTGGATGGCTCCCGCCCGCCCCTTCTCGCCGCGCAAGTGGCTGACCAGCAGCCGGAGCGTCCGGCGATGGCGGACCGTTCCGGCGGCGAGTTGGGTGGCCAGGGCGCGGTCGCGGGCGTCGAGGTCGGCCCGCGCGAGGACCGCGTGCAGGTGGTCTTGCAGGAACGCGTCGCCCCGTTCGGCCCGGCGAAGGGCCTCCAGCGCGGCCGCGCGCGCCGTCTGGGGCGGCGGCGGCATCATCGCAGGAACCACTGGACAGCCTCTTCCACGTGGTCCATCTCGACGGTGGTGTCCTTGCAGGGTCCGCACGGCCAGGCGATGGTCGTGGCCAGGACGGCCTTGGGCAGGCAGGCGAAGATGCCGTCTCGGAGTTCCTTTTGGCAGGCGACGGCCACGATGGCCTTGACCTTGGGGTCGTGGGCGCGGGCGGCGGCCTGCCGGCCACCCGTCGCCCGGTAGACCTGCACGCCGTACCGCTCGGCCAGGTCGATGAAAGCGGCGACGGCGCACCGGCCGCAGCGGGCGCAGTTGGTCAGGGCGTCGTCCAGGCGGCGGTCGCAGTCGGACCGCTGAAGGCAACTGGCGAAGAGAACGAGGACCTCCTCGGGCCGGCACCGCGTCCGGCGGAGGCGGGTTGAGAAGTTCGAAAGGGCCACGAGGGCCTTGTCAAGCGCGGCGGGCACCGGCCTTCTCCTTCTTGCCGAGGAAGCGGTCGCCGGGCGCGAGCGGATGGCCGTTCAGAAAATCGGCCGCACCCATCCGCCGCTTGCCGGCGGGCGTCAGTTCCAGGATCCGCACCACGCCCTGGGCACAGGCCACGTCGATGCCGTCGGAACCGGCCGAGACGACCTCGCCGGGCGCGGCCTTGCGGGGCAACGCCGGCGAACGGGCCGCCCGGTCGACGACCACCCGCAGCGGCCGCTTCTTCGGCTCGACCGGCAGGAACGTGAAGGCGCCCGGCCAGGGCGTGACGCCGCGGACCTGGTTGTAGACGTCGGCGGCGGGCTTGTCCCAGTCGATACGTCCGTGGGTCTTCTTCAGCCGCGGCGCGAAGGTGACCTGGGTCTCGTTCTGCCGGCGGTGCGCCACCTCGTCGAGCGGAATCTCGCGGACGATCTCCGTGACCAGGCGGGCGCCGAGTTCGGCGAGGCGGTCGTGGAGCTGGCCGGCCGTCTCGTCCGCGCCGATGGGCGTCGCCCGCTGGCCGAGAATGTCGCCGGCGTCCATCTCCTCGGTCATCTCGATGACCGACAGGCCGGTCTCGGTCTCGCCGTGGATGACGGCCCAGTTGATGGGGGCGGCCCCGCGGTACTTCGGCAGGAGCGACCCGTGCAGGTTGACGGCCCCGTAGGACGGCACCTGGAGGAGCCGGCGGCCGAGGATCTGCCCGTACGCCGCGACCACCAGGAGGTCCGGCCGGGCGGTCTGGATGCGGCGGACGGCGGCGGCGGCGTTGACGTCCTCCGGCTGGAAGACCGGGATGCCCCGATCCTTGGCGAAGCGTCTGACGGCCCCGATGCGAAGGCTTCGGCCGCGGCCGGCGGGACGGTCCGGCTGGGTCACCACCAGGACGACCTCCTGGCCGCCCTCCACCAGCGCCCGGAGGCCCGGTATGCCGAACGTTCCTGAGCCCGCAAACACGATTCGCATCAGAGGACACCCGGGGAAGGCCGGCCTCAGCCGGCGGTCTCGGCACCGGCGGCCTGGCGCGCGTACCGGTCCTTGAGTTCCCGGAGCCGGCGCCGCTGGGCCATCCGCTGGACCGGCGACATCCGGTCGACCAGCAGTCGGCCCCGGAGGTGGTCGCACTCGTGCTGGATGGCGCGGGACAGAAGCCCCTCGGCCTCCACCTCGTGGTGCCGGCCCGTCACGTCCTGGAACCGGGCCCGGACGCGGTCGAAGCGGCGGATCTTGACGAAGATGTCGGGGAAACTCAGACACCCCTCCTCGCCGACCTGCCAGCCCTCCGACTCGACAACCTCCGGGTTGACCATGACGATTTCATGGCCGGGCTCGCCGTCCGGCGAGACGACCACGATGCTTTGCCCGACGGCGACCTGCGGCCCGGCCAGGCCGAGCCCCTTGCTGGCGTGCATGATCTCGACCATCCGGCAGGCGAGGTCGGCCAAGCCATCGTCGAACGCCGTCACCGTCTCGGTGGACTCCCGAAGCACGGGGTCCGGGTAGAACCGCAGTTCCATGAACTTCCTCCCGGCGGCCCGTCCGCGGACCGCCGCTCATGCGGGGTTCATCCATTATAGGGGGGCGTCGGCGGTGCCACAAGGGCTCGATTTTGGTTGACTCCCCGGGCGGATTGAGTAGACTGGACTCTTTGCAGATAGATGGGGTGCGCGCCCCGGGCGGCGCCGCCCGACAAGTGTTTCCAATAAGGCGCTGATCGTGCCCGAATCCGACGAGAAGAAGAAGGCGGAAGCCGCCGAGCCGGAAGAGCCGCAGGCCGAAGAGGCCCCCGAGGAACTGGAGGAGATCACCCCCGAGGCCAAGCAGATGGCCAAAGGCTGCTTTGAACGGGCCAAGGAAGCCACCCAGCATAACAACTTCGATTATGCCATCCACCTGTACCTGGACGGGCTGCGGTACAACCCGCGGGACATCGAGGACGGCCACCGGGGCCTGCGCGACTGCGCCCTGCGCCGCCGGAACCAGGGGAAAGGCGGCGGGCTGGGGGCGCTGCTCGGCCAGGCCAAGGGCGCCTTCTCGCAGATGCTCGGCCGGCACAAGGACCAGATGCTCGCGCTGGAGGCGGCCCTGGCCCGCGACCCGCAGAACATCACCCTCCTGATGCAACTGATGCAGACGGCCCGCCGGCTGGGGTACGCGGAGGTGGCCATCTGGTTCGGCGAGATCGCCGCCGAGGAAACCCTTCGGACCAAGAAACCGCAGAAGCAGGTCTTCACCACCCTGGCCGACCTGTACGAGAACGCCGAGCGGTTCCAGGACGCGGTCGACGCCCTGAGCCAGGCGATCAAGATCGACCCGTCGGACCGGTCGCTGGACAAGCGGGCCCGCGACCTGTCGGCCCGGGCGAGCATCACGGAGGGCAAACTGGAGGAGGTCGGGGACTTCCACGATCTGGTCCGCGACCGGGCCCTGGCGCAGTCGTCGGCCACGCAGCGGGTGGTCCGCACCCGCGAGCAACTCGACGCCCAGTTCGAGGAACTCAAGGCCGCCCTCGACGAGGATCCCGAGAATCCCATCAAGATGGAGGCCCTGGCCGACTGCGAGGCCCGCCGCGGACACATCGACGAGGCCATGAAACTCCTCACCCAGGCGCTCGACCAGACCAGCGAGTACCGCTACAAGATGCGGATGGAAGACATCCACATGGCTGAGTACCGACGCCAACTCCGCGAACTCAACGAACAACTCGAGGCCGAGCCCGACCGACAGGACCTCAAGGCCAAGCGCCAGAAAACCGCCGAAGAGCGCGACGCCTTCGAACTCCAGGCCTTCCAGGAACGCCACAGGCAGTACCCCACCGACCTGAGCATCCGGTACGAACTGGGCCTCCGGCAGTACCGCAAGAAGGAGTACGACGCGGCGATCGTCTCGTTCCAGACGACCACGCGCGACCCGAAGCGGCGCATCCAGTCGCTCAACATGCTGGGCAAGTGCTTCTTCGCCAAGAAACTGTACCGCGAGGCCCAGAGCCAGTTCGAGAACGCCATCAAGCAGTACGAGTTGAGCGACGACCCCCTTGCCAAGGAATTGCGGTATAACCTGGCACGGACGTTCGAGGTCCAGGACAAGGTCGACCAGGCGATCGAATGGTACAGCGTCATCGTCCAGCAGGACTACCAGTACCAGGACGTGGCGAAGCGGCTGGAAGAACTCCGCCGCAGGCAGGATGCCGGCGACGCCGGCGAGGGAGAACACGGGGAAGCGGGCGGCGAGCCGGACGCCGGTTGAACCGCCCTTAGCCAAGGAGACGGACCCGCATGCCGCATTCGCTGTCCGCCACAAAACGCATCCGCCAGAACGCGCGGCGCCACGCGAGAAACCGGGCCATCATACGCCGCATCCGGACCGCCCGGCGACACTTCCGAGAAGCCCTCGCCGCCGGCGACCTCGACGCCGCCACCCAGCGGTTCCGGACGGTCCAGCGCCTTCTCCACCGCGCCGCGGACAACGGGCCGATCCACCGGAACGCCGCCGCCCGCCACATCAGCCGCATGCAACAGCGCCTGCACGAGGCCCGGCAGGCGGCCGGGACCGCCGACTGACGCACCCGTCCGGCCGGCAGTGAGGGCTCGGCTCATTGCCGGCCTGCTTTCTGCGATCAGGCCGCGCCGACGGCCGACACGCGGCGCGGGGCGGCTCGGTCGAACCGGTCCGACAGAGGCACCCATGCTTTGCGTCAGCCTCATGCCCGAGACGACCGACCAGGCCCTCGAGGCGCTGCACCGCGTGGCCGGCCTCGCCGACCTGGCCGAGGTCCGCCTCGATGCGATGCGGACGTTCGACCTGGACCGCCTCCTGGACCATCCCCCCTGCCCCGTCATCGTCACGTGTCGGCCCGCGCGCGAGGGCGGCCTCTACGACGGGCCGGAGCCGGTCCGGCTCGACGCCCTCCGCCGCGCCGTCCGCCTCGGGGCACGCTACGTCGACGTGGAGCACGACGCGCTCTCTCTGCTCGGCGACGTGCCCCCCGAGCGGGTCATCGCCAGTTACCACAACTTCCACGAGACGCCCGACGACCTCCCGGCCATCCACCGGCGCCTGGCCGAGAGCGGCGCCGGCACGGTCAAGGTGGCGGTCACGGCCGGTCACATCCTCGACACGGTGCCGGTGCTGCGGCTGCTGCGGGACGCCCGCGTGCCGACCATCGCCCTGTCGATGGGGGAGCGCGGTCTGCTGACGCGAATCCTCGCACCGAAGTTCGGCGCGCCCCTGACCTACGCCTCCGACGATCGCGGCCCGGAGGCGGCGCCCGGCCAGGTCACCCTCGGCCTCATGCGGGACCTCTACCGCGCCGACCGCATCGGCCCGGCCACCGAGGTGTACGGCGTCGTGGCCGACCCGGTCGCCCACAGCGTCAGCCCGCAAATCCACAACGCCGCCTTCGCCGAGATCGGCTGCGACGCCGTCTACCTGCCCCTGTGGGTCGAGGGCGATCCGGCCGACTTCGTCCGGGCGATGAAGGAGTTCGACCTGGGCGGCTACAGCGTCACCATCCCGCACAAGCAGGCGGTGATGGCAGCGGCCGACGAGATCGAGCCCGTCGCGCGGCGCATCGGCGCCGTCAACACGCTCCAGCGGCGCGCAGGCGGCAGCCTGCTCGCCACGAACACCGACTGGACGGCCGGCCTGGCCGCCATCGAGGCGGTCGTCGGCGAGGGCTGGCTCCGCGGCCGGCGGGCCCTCCAACTCGGGGCCGGCGGCGTAGGGCGGGCCATGGCCTTCGGCCTAGCCGAACGCGGCGCCCGCCTGACCCTGACCGACGTCGACGCCGGCCGGGCCGACGCGCTGGCCGACGAACTCGGCGCATGCACCTGCCCGGCCGACGCCGCCTGTGACGTGCCGTGCGACGTGCTCCTGAACTGCACGCCCGTCGGCATGCATCCGAAGACCGACGCCTCGCCCGTCCCGCGCGAGGCGCTGCGGGAGGGCCTGGTCGTCTACGACGCCGTCTACAACCCGGCCGAGACGCGGCTGCTGCGCGAGGCCCGGCAGGCCGGGTGCCGCACCGTCGCGGGCCTCGACCACTTCGTCTGCCAGGCGGTGGAGCAGTTCGAGTTGTGGACCGGGCGGCCGGCGCCGGTGGAGAGGATGCGGCAGGTGGTCGTGGAGGCGCTGGGGGGGTAATGCTGGAGCCTTCTCGGACCGCACGGTGGCGCGGTGTTTCTCCGCACCTCACGCCCTCCGCCATGGCGGGTGAGGGAGTGACTGCCCCCCTCACCCCAGCCCTCTCCCGCGGAGGGGAGAGGGAGTGCCGGCTTCCCTCTCACACGGAGGGGAGAGGGAGTAACTGCCCCACCCCGACAGGCCTTCAGTCGTACGTGAACCAGGCGGTGGCGGCCCGGCCGAAGGTCCACGTGGCGAGCATGAGCGGGCGGGACATGAGAAGGTGGACGTTGTCGTCCGGATTACGAGTCCGCCTCGGTCGCGATTTCCTCAAGCCTGCCGACAAGCGGCGGCAAGTCTCGTGTCACCGTCTGCCAAACCACGTCGAGATTGACGTCGAAGTAGGCATGCACGAGGCGGTCCCGCATGCCGGCCATCTTGCGCCAGGGCACATCCGAGTACGCTTCGCGAAAAGCGGGGCTCAAGCCTCGTGCTGCTTCACCGATAATCTCGAGCAACCGCGTTAGAGACAGGCTCAGCGTCACATCGGCATCGAGATCCGCCCGGGTGCGGCCACGGGCCAGATCAGCCGCCTGGCGGGCGGCATCCAGGATGTGGCGGACGCGGGCGGCGTCAGTCGGCGGCATACTGTACCTCAGCGTGGGCCAGCACGTCGTCGCGGAAGTACCGGCTCAGATCCTCGGGCGTGCGGAGGTCCACTTTCCGCCCGCCAACCATGGCCGACAGTTGCTGCTCCATATCGTACAGCGCAAAGAACCCGGGAACGTGGCCCGGCTCGAACTCGACCAGCACGTCGATGTCGCTTTCCGGACCGAAGTCCTCCCGGAGCACCGAGCCGAACAGCGACAGCCGGCGAATGTGATGCCGGCGACAGAATTCGGCGATCTCGTCCGCCGAGAAGATCGAGGTCGCTTGCGACATGGCCGTTCCTCCACTTCCTTCACCGCTGCCGAGGAACAGCATACCTCTCCACGAAAGCAAGGCAAGCCTCAAACCGCGCCACGCCAGGCTCAATTATACGTGAACCAGGCGGTGGCGGTGCAGTCGGCGTCGGCGGTCACGCGGACCCAGTGGGCGCCGAACCCCGCCGGGAACTCGTGGTGCACGTACCCCTTCGGCGGAACGGTGATCTTCTTGTACGTCTTCCACGTGCCGTTGCCGATGAAGTCGACCTCCACGGTGAACGTCGCTTGGAGGTCGGCCTGGTGGGCGAGGTGCAGGCACTTCTTATCAAAACCCGTCATGAGGAACGGTTCGGAAGGGTCGTCGGCCTTGACCTTCGTCTCGCGCCACACGCCGCCGAACCCCTTGGGTTTGCCGAACCGCCAGAGGTCGTCGGTCTTGAGGAAGACGAGGTTGGACTGGGGCTGTCCGCAGAACAGGTTTCCGCCGCAGGCGGTGGCGTCGTCGCCGGCCAGGACCGTCAGGCCGCGCCACGAGCAGAAGTCCGGGATCATCCGCAGGTGGGAGGAGACGGGCCTGAGGGCCCACGGCCAGCCCTCGTAGGTGAGGGTCGAGAGTTCGTAGAACAGGCCGTGCGCGTGCATGAGGAACCGCTCGGTCTCGACCTCGCGGATCCTCGGCCACTCGGTGAACCAGGCGTGGTCGAAGCAGTGGCTGGCCTTCGGCAGGCGGTAGGTGGACCAGTGGCCGCGCGTAAATACTTTGAGGATGGCCGAGGCCGGGTCCCAGCCGGTGGCGAAGATGGTGCTGCGGGCGCCCATGACCTCGCAGAAAGCGGTCCTCTCCAGGATGGTCCATTTCTTACCGTTCCACTCGGCCAGCCGGCCGTCGTGGCCTTTGCCGAGCACGTCCTGCTCGTCGTAGGAGTTGTTGGCGACGACGACGCGGCCCGCGCCCGTGAAGCCCCCCTTGAAGTGGCACTGGCCCTGGATGCCGAGCGCCTTCTTGACGTCGGCCAGGCGGCGGGCCTCGAGCGACTTCACGTCGACCTCGAAGAGCAGGCCCTCCATCGTCAGGAAGTAGACCTTGTGCTCCGGGTCCGCCAGATGCGTCATGGTGGCGGTCAGGCGGTGGCCCTTGAGGGCGTTGCACGTCCGGATGCGCCGGTCCGTGTCGATGAAGTGCGGCCCGATGATGCACTGCTTCGACTGCGGATGGACCATGCGGTTGGCGTAGGTGCCGACCACGCTCTCGGGGCGCTTGGTGATGCGAAAATCGGGCGTGATCTCAAACAGGCCGGTGCCCTCGCCCTTGATGTGGGCCACGTAGGTGACCATCCAGAGGCGGTCGGCCCAGGGCATGAGGGCGCCGATGCCGGTCTCGGAGCCGGGGACCTCGGGCACGCTGACCGCCATGTGGGGAAAGACGCCGCTGATCTGGAGCGGCGCCTCGGCCGCGGCGGGCGGCGCCGGCGCCGCGGCCGCCAAGGCGGCTCCGGCCACCGACACAACGCCCCACACGAGAACGCCACGCAGCATCGCACCGGCCATGGCCGCCTCCCGGTCACTTGCCATTTATCATTTAACATTTAAGATTTGAGATTCAAGCGCCCTACCGGTCCTGGCGTGACCAGTCGTAGGGGATCTCGTCGGTGTGGGCGGGCAGGCGGTACTCGTCGGGCTCGTCGCGGTCGTAAACTTGCGTGGGCGTGTTGATGATGATCGCCTCGCAGGTCGAGATGCACTTGAACCCGTGGTACACGCCCTCCGGGATGCGCAGGCGTACGGGGTTCCACACGCCCATGAAGAACTCGTTCACCTCGCCGCGGGTGGGCGATGAGTCCCGCGCGTCGTACAGGGCCACCTTCATCATGCCGTAAACGCAGACGAAGTTGTCCGTCTGCTTCGCGTGGTAGTGCCAGGCCTTGACGACGCCCGGGTACGCGGTCGTCAGGTACACCTGGCCGAACCGCTCGAAGTCCGGCTCGTCGGATCGGAAGATCTCCATCAGCCGGCCGCGCTCGTCCGGAATGGGCTTCAGTGGGGTGACTCGGACACCATCGATCATCAGCAGGGACTCCCTTCGTGGCCGGCCCGTCGGCAACGGCGCGGGCCCAGGCTCACCGGCCGGTGCCCGGCAGGTGGGGCTTCGTAATGACCCTCACGGAGAAGACGTTCTCGTTCGAGTCTCTCTCGTACAGAGTCTCCAAGACGTACCCGGCATGGTGGGTGCAGCGGACGACGGGCAGGCCGCCGTCCTTCCCCGGCGCGAGTTCGTAACTGATGTCCACCTTCTTGCGGTCGTCCGCGGGGCACCGGAACAACATGGCGATGCGCTTGGGGTCGTCGTGCGAGAACGTCAGCCCCGCCTCGGACTCGATGGACCACGGGCCCAACGAGCCGTCCATCAGGGCCTTGCGGAAGGACGCCAGGTCCTTCATGGCGTCCGGGTGCTTCTTGTAGAAGCGGCGCACCAGGGAACCGAGCACCTGCAAGCGGTCGCGGCACGGGAGGTTCTCGATGGCGTTCAGGCCCTTCACGTACTCCTTCCAGCGGTCCTCGAACCCCTCGAAGTCCATGCCGAAGGTCTGTTCCCAGGCGCGGTACGGTTCGCGCCCGCGGGAAATGTAGTAGATGAACTGGGTGAACGGCGCCCGGTAGCGCTGGTTGCCGGCAAAGGCGAGGAAATGGACCATCGCCCAGGCCTGGTCGTACTGAAGTCCGGCGTGCGACCCGCCCACGTACACGGCGTTGAGCCACTCCAAGTTGCTCATCCGGAGCATCCGGCCCAGGTGAATGATCTTGTGCCCCTCAATGGCCTGCTTGAGGCGGATGACGCGCTTGGGCGGGACCTCGCCCAATTCCAGCCGGCCGTTCTGGAACCGGCTGTGCTGGTAGAAGACCGCCATCCCTTCGTTGAGCCAGATGGGGATGTCCGACCCGATGAAGTGCATGACGAACTGGTGGGTCCCCTCGTGGCGGAGGGTCTCGAGCACGACCTCCAGGTACTCCGGTGGCCCCCAGGCGGCCAGCAGGTCCTTGTGGTGCATGTAGAGGCCCTGGGAGCCGATCGCGCTCGGCCCCAGTTCCTGGAGATAGCGTGCCTGCCCCTTGAAGACCTTGAGTTTGAACCGGCCGGTCAGTTTGGTGGGCTTGATCTTGCCCATGCGGCGGTAGAGTTCGCGGAACAGCGCTTCCTGCTGGGTGGCGATCAACTGGGCCACTTCCGGACTGTGGTCGGTATGCAGGACGTAATGCGGGGTCTGGACGAGCAACAGGTCCCCGTCCGGGCGTATGGGCCAGCCCCGGCCCGCCGCCCCGGCCCGGGTGGCCAGACCGACCGCGCCGGCCAGCATCACCAGCCACGCCACGCAGGTTCGTTGGTTACGCATACCGTCCCCCGATGGTCACAGGTTCGCATGTATGCTATCGGTTTCGCCGGCCGGATTCAACCCCCCGTGCCGGGCAGAGGCGGGTTCCATCGCGGTTCACACCCGGGGGGCCTTATGGATCCCGCCTATTGAGTGGCGTGGAGGTGTGACGCAGTGGCGGGGCGTCGGGGGATTGCGGTTCTCCGACGGCTTTCGCCCACCGGAAGCGGCGCGTCAGCGCAGGAAGGCGGACGAGGCCCAAAGGGCTCCGGGCCAACGCCGAGGCGACGGGACGCCCCTGGCAGCCCCGGAGCCGAGGTTGAGGCGCTCCCCGCTCTTGGAGGGGTTGAACCGAAAAAAACGCCGGAGGCCGGCGCCTACTTGTCCGGATCCCAGCGTCCGACGAGTCGCTCCAACGCCGGGGCGGCAAACCGTTCCTTGAAGAGCCGGTAGTACCACAGTTCCTTGGGCGAGTTGAGGGTGTAGCCCTCGGGCGTTTCCTGGGTCTTCTCGGAGAAGTCGGCGGCCTCCCGCCGGGCCTCGGCCACGCGGTCCAGAAGTGCGTCCGTCCCGGTGCCGGCCGACAACCGCAGTTTACGCCGCTTGTAGATTCTCTCGGGAAGGACGTCGCGAAACGCCTCGCGCAGGATGTGCTTCTCGACGGGTTCACCGTCCACTTCGTGGATCTTCCACTGCACGGGCAGTTGCAGCGCCAGGGCCATAACCTGCGCGTCGATAAAGGGCGTACGGTAATGGATGCGGTTGGCGAGCATCGCCCGGTCGAGCCGCTGGACGGCCGTGTTGTACGCCACGCCGATGAGGTTCTCCATCATTTCGAGGCGCTCGAGCCCTGAGTCAAGGTCCTTCAGGAGGTGGTATCCGCCGAACAGTTCGTCGCCGCCCTCGCCGCTGAGGATGCAGTTGGTGAACTGCGAGGCCACGCCCGAGGCCATCATGTTCGCGATCGCGCCGCTGACGCAGTCCTCGTCGAAGGATTCCAGGGCCACGACGGCCCGGGGCACGAGTGCCTCTGCCTCCTCCTCGGTGTAGAGGTGGACACGGTGCTCGATGCCGAGGCGCTCGGCCATCAGGCGGGCGTTCTCCAGGTCCGGCGCGCCCTCGACGCCGACCGTGACGGCCGGCAGGTCGGGGGCGAACTCGTGGGCCACGCACGCGATGATGCTGGAATCCAGGCCGCCACTCAGCAGGCACGCCCCCACGGCGCCGTCTTCGAGTCGGCGGGCGACGGCCTCGGTCAGCAGTTTGCGCAGCAGGCGCGTCGCCTCGTCGAAGGCCGTTGGGACGAGCACGTCGGGCAGCCGCAGCCTGTACCGCGAGACGCTGGCCGACGCCGAGTAGACCGTGGAGGGCGGCACTTCCCAGATGGCGTCGGCCACGCCGACCAGGGCCTTCATTTCGGACGCGAAGCACTTTCCGCCGTCCGCCAGCGTGCCACAGTAAATCGGCCGGACCCCCACGGCATCGCGGGCCAGCAGGAGGTCGTCACCGTCGTAGACCGCGCACGCGAACACGCCCTCCAGGTAAGCCGGGAACGCCTGGCCGTACTCCCGATAAAGGCCGAGGACGACGTCGGCGTCCGACTGTCCCTCCGGGCGCCGATTGTAGATTTCGCCGTCGAACAGGACGGTCACGCCCTCGCGCTGGGCGAAGCCGGTGCCGCGGGCGGCCGAGAGGTCGGCCGCGCACACGCCCCCCGCCCGCCGGGCGCTCTCGAACAGGCTCATGGTATCCGGCCCACGGTGACGCAGCGCATCCAGCATACGCCGTACGGCGAGTCCGCAGGGTTCGGTGGCAAAGACTCCGGCAATGCCGGCCATCGCTGGTTTCTCCTTCTGTGTATGGGTGCGCTATAACGTTGCATTCCGGCGTTGCGGCCAGGTCGGCGTCACGCCGGCGTACGGGACTTATCGACCTCCAGGATCCCGACGAATCCGTGGCCGCAGCCCTGCCCCTTCTGGAGATGCCTCATGAGGTAGCGGAGGGCGTAGCCGAGTTGAGGCTCGATGATGTTCTCGCGCGGCAGGCCGTAGTGGAGCCAGCCGATGCCCTCGACCACGATGCGCATCCGCGTCATCATGTCGCGCAGCGGCGCGGGGTAGGACGCCGGGATCTCCGGCGCGCCGGGCGCGAACGCCCGCTCGTTCTCATCGTACACGTCGAGCAGGCAGGCTACGTATTCAATGAGCGCGTTCCAGCACATCTGGAGATGCTCGAAGTAGTCGTTGAGGAAGCCGAAGCCCTGCCGCGGCACGTAATTGAAGACGAGCGACTCCAGTCTCGTCCGCACGCCGGTCTCGTGCAGGGAGTTGACGGCCTGGCGCATGGGCTGCGCATGGGCGTTGTACTCTCGCGTGTCGACGTGCCGGCCCGTGAGGACCGACCGGTCGAAGAACTCGAGCGGGCGAATCTCGGCACCCGCCGCCTCGGACGCCCGTGCCACGATATCCTCGCCCTCCTGGCGGCTCATGAGTCGCAGCGTCAGGTGCTGGAGTTGGTCCTGCATCCGCTCGCGCTCCTCCGGGCTGTAGATGTACGAAACCACGTAGTCCAGGTTCTCGAAGGTCTGGGGCTCGTTGGTCCAGCGTTCCTGCCATTCATAGGAGTACCGGCCGAGCCAGTCGCAGACGATGACGCAGTAGTTCTCGCAGCGCCGGGCGATGTCGGCGAGCAGGCGGACCGCCGTCTCGTCGTCGTTATGGTGCGACATCGTGCCGTACGAGGTGAAGTACAGGTCGTAGGGGCGCTCACGCTGGTCGATAGGCAGCCCGTCGGTGAAATCGCCCTGCTCAAAGACCATCTTCGGCCGGTCGCCGTAGATGCTCCTCGCCTGGTCGAGCAGTTCGGCACTGAGGTCCACGCCCTTGTAGAGGCCGAGGATTTCGTCCTGGAGCAGGGTGACCCCGCGGGAGCGGATGTTGGAGTCGCGCTGGCGGACGCCCGCGAGCAGTTCGTACCCGTCGGCGCTGCCGCAACCAAGGTCCAGGATTCGGACCCGCCGCATCAGCGACTGGCTACGGTCGATGAGGCGCTTCAGGTGCGGCCGGAGGTAGATGCGGGTGATCTCGTCCTCCCAGTACCGCCGGACGTTATCGTATTTGCCGACCAGCCCCGACTTCTTGGCGTAGTGGCCGCTGCTGACGGCCTCAGCATACGCCTCCATCTGCTCCTGGGGCGAGAGGGCGTCGGTGGGCGGACTGGCAGCCCGTTCGGTATCCGTGCGCGTCATGTCGTTTCCTTTCGCGCGGGCGCGCCGGCGAGCGATGCCTCGAGCACGCCGGGCACGTGTTGGCGTATGTCCTCCTGGACCTCGGGCGGCAGGGGGCTGCGCGGTCGGGCCAGGATCTCGTGATACCGCTCGTGCGCCGCCCGCAGCGCATCGCCGTCGTCGCACTCCATCGGGTACGACACGTAGACGGTGTCGCGGGTCGGCAGCGGCAGATGGTAGACGTAAGTCCGGTGGTCGGTGGCCATGACCTCGCGGACGGTCCCGAGCACCTCCTCGCGGCGGCCGTCGGCGACGTCCTGGGGCCCGGCCATCGCCAACTTCACCATGCCGATGTGGGCGTCGTCCAGCACCGCCTGCTCCGGGCAGAAGACGTTCGTCCGCTCAAGCAGCCCGAACGCATAATGCACGTACTGCGGGCCGGCCATCGGCACCGCCATGTACGTCAGCATCTTCTCGGCGGTGGCCTGGATGCCCGGCTCGCTCGTGTCGCCCACCCCGGCCGTCGAGTAGCAGGGCAGCCGGTAGAAGCGGGCCATCTGGGCGCAGTCGATATTATAATGGTTGAACTTGGGGGCGCCGTACATGTCGTTCAGGTTGTCGAGCCGCGTCCGTACCGGCACGCTGCCGTACAGAATCGGGGCCCCCGGCGAAGCCAGTTGGGCCAGCGTCACGCCCGCCAGCAGTTCCGCGTTGATCTGGGCCACCATCCCGAACTCATCGAACGGGGCGGTGGCCCCGCCCATCGGCGAACTCGACAGGACGATCGGCGCCCCCTGCCGCGCCACCGCAATGACCTTGGCGGCCGTGTCGTCCACCACCTGGAGCGGGCTCTTGATGACGCACGCGATGAACGAGAGCACGGGCTCGGCCGCGAACGCCTCCGCCCCGCCCGCCACGATCCGCCCCAGGCGGAGCACGTCGTCGAGCGACTCCAGCGCCGTCAGGCCAGCCTGCACGTGTTTCGTGATGTTGTTCAGGCTGGCCAGGAACTTGTTCACGTCCTTGTTCGCAGCGGTGACCTCGGCGTCCTGGATGTTGACGCTGCGGATGAACGAGTCGAGGTGCTCCAGGTGCTCGCACAGGTGGGCGGCGCGGCAGAGGCGATCGATCGAGCCCGTCTCCCGCGTGAGGGTTGCCGGGCCGGCGCCGTCGTACTGCACGTCCAGCCAGACGTTCGTCTCGGAGCCGCTGACGAACCGGACGCGCGGCTCGGTGGCGTCCAGAATCAGCCGGTTCTCGGGCCGGCGGGCACCGAGGGTGATGGTGGACGGCGCCGCCTCCAGGGCCTCGTCAACCACCTTCGGCGGAATGCGCACCCGGGCACACTCGTCGCCCGGTTCGACCGCCGCGCCGGCCTTCTCGTACAAGTCCGCCGCCTCCTGGTTGAAGCACAGCAGACCGGGGTCCTGGAGGAGGTCCCGGCTGACGCCGTCAACCAGGCGAACCTGGTCCTCGGAGAGGCGCCGATGCGGCTGCGTGACGAGGACGCCTTGCCGTTGCTGCTTCTCCAACGCAAACTCCCTTCCGTGTGGCGATCCGCGGGTCCATGTGTTCCGCTGCTGTTTCAGAGCACGGCCGTGCCGCGGCCCTTTCAGGCCGACGCCTCCGGCCAGACGATCTCGTCGAAGGCTTCGATCACCCGCCGGCGGACGTCGGCGTCGAGCCGGCTCTCGGGCTCGGCGGTGCGCACCTCGCCCACGAGCGCCCTGGCCCGGGCCAGGGCCGTGTCGTCCGGCCTGTAGGTGTCGCGTTTCTCGCGGTTGGCAAGGCTCGGCTGGAAGAACTCGCTCCGCATGTACCGGATGGTGTGCTCCTCGGCCAGGTAGTCCTTGGCCGGGCCCTTCTCGATGATCAGGTCCGTGCCGAGCCGGTCGTCATCGACCTCGATGCCCCGCAGCACCCGCTGGCACATGCCGAGAATCTCGTTGTCCATGACCAGTTTCTCGTACGAGACCGTCAGGTCGGCCTCCATGAGGCCGGCGATGTCGTGGATGTAATTGGCGCCGGACATGGCCACCAGGAGGCTCGACATGGCGCTTTCGTAGGCGGCCTGGATGTCGACCTCCTTGGCGTCGCTCGTGCCGCCGGTCGAGTAGAGGGGAATCCCGAAGTGCTGGGCCATCTGGGAAACGGCGGCGTGGATCATGGCCCGCTCGATCGGGCCGCCCAGGTGGTCCATCGTCCGCAGGTCGGTGATCGAGCCGACGCTCCCGCAGATGCCCGGGGCGCCCTTCCGGACCGACTGCACGAGGGTGATGCCGGCCAGCGTCTCGGCGGTGTGCGTCAGGACGTTGCTCGCCAGCGTCACCGGCGAAGTCGTGCCGCAGATGGGTTCGGTCGGGACGACGATCGGCAAGCCCTCGCCCGCCACGTAACAGGCCATCTCGCCGTAGTCCCCGTCGATCTTCAGCGGGCTGATCATCAGCGTAATGAAGGAGACGAACGGGCGCTGGCGCAGCGCCTCCGGCCCGCCGGCAATCATCTCGGCCATCTCGACGACCCGCCGGCAGCCGGCCATCGAGTAGATGCCGCCCATGACGTGCTTGCGGGTGTTGTCGAAGGCATGGAAGAACCGGTTGACGTCGATGTGGTCCTGCTGCCCGATGTCGTTCGGGAAGACGTTGATCGTGAACAGGTGGACGTTCTCCAGCGCGTCGACGAGCCGCGCGTTCAGGATGACGTCCTCGGTGCGGGAGGGCCGGCGCTGGCCCGTCTCGGGGTCGAGCACGTAGATAGCCGTGCCGCCCGTCCCGTAGTGCACGCGGCTGTCTTCCAGGTGGCAGTCGAACTCGCCGTCGCGTGAGTAGAGCGTCACGGAGGAGGGGTTGGAGGCGATGGCATCCTCGACCATGGCTCTGGGGAGATGGACGATGCGAGTCTCCTCGTCGCCCCGGGCGCCCGCCTCGGTCAGCGTGCGGTAGGCCGTCTCGGAGTAGGCCGCCACGCCGGCCTTCTCGAGGATCGCGAAAGCGGCATCGGCGATGCGCCTGGCGTCGGCCTCGCTCAGCGGCCGGTACAGCGACGCCGGCAGGCCGGGCTCCTGGTGTTTGGGTCGAGCGTTTGTCGCGTCCATGGTCGATCCTCATCCGTGCTCATGGTGTCTGCTCAGCGGGCACCCTGCAACAGGCACGAACCGGGCGCCAGCGGCGGTCAGCGGCGCCTGGCCGCTCGCCCGCGCCGGCGGCTAGCCGGGCTCGAGGTCGCCGGGTCCATCGGTGCCGGGCTGCTCGCCGAAAAACGACCGGGTCTGCTCGGGCGTGATGTCCATGGGCCCCGGCGTCAGGATGGGGGCGGCCTCGATGGTCTCGGCCTCCATCATGGCCACGACCCGCTGAAGCGAGGACAGGATCTGCGTCTGCTCCCAGTCCCGCAGGCGGCCGAAGGACACCAGGAAGTTCTCACGCAGCAGCGGCGGCGAGCGGCGAAGCGTCGCTCGGCCCTCCTCCGTCAGCCACACGTGGACCTTCCGCTTGTCGACCTCCCCCCGGCGGCGCTCGACCAGGCCCCGCCGCTGGAGCCGGTCCAGGATGCCCGTCACCGTGGCCTGGCTCAGGTGGACGGCCCGGGTCAACTCGCCGACGGACCGGCCGCCCCGGGCGCCCAACTCCTTGAGGAGGGCCAGTTGCGGCACAGTCAACCCGTACCGGCTGGCGAGCGAATGGGAGTGCAGTTCAATCGCCCGGCTGATGCGGCGCAGCGCCTGCATCACGGCCTCGGCGATGGTCGCACTGGACGCCTCATGTTGGACAGGACCCGAGCCCATAAGCCGACATTGTATCGCATGCGAAAGGAATTGCCAGCAAAAAAGGGGTGGCACTTCCAGCTAAGCCCATTCAACGGCCAGAAATGCGGACCTCGGCCCGTTCTTGGCATGGCAAAGGGCCCAAAACTGTTTTGCGCACGTTGAACTTCCTGCCGCAGGTCCCCCCGCGCGGGGGAGGCAAGGACCCCGTGCGCCGGACGATCCTAGGCCGACGCCATGGCGTGCTCCTGCCGGCGGCGCTGGGCGGCCTCGCGCTCGGCGGGCAGCGGCGGCAGGTGCGGGACCAGGTCCGCCCACGCCTTGGCGGCCGCGTCGATGTGGCGGGCGATCTGGCCGTCCACGAACCCCTCCGACATGTTCCTGGCCGGCCGGCATCCCGGCAGCCGGCAGATGCGCCGGAAGGCCTCCGGGTGGTCCAGGAGCAGGCACGGCCGGGCGCGGTCCGTCACCTTCCTCTGTTCATCGCGGAAGCCGCGGAACACCGGGTGCCGCTGCACGAAGTCGTTGAGGCTGGCGTACTCGCTGCGGCCGCGAATGATATCGAAGATGTTGCCGCAGGCAACCGGCGAGAAGACGCACGGGCTAATGTCGCCGTTAGCATAGATATGGAAATAGTATTTTCCTCCCGCGATGCACCCGCCCACCAGCGCCCCATCGTTCCAGAAGTCGCCGAGGAAGACCGGGCGGTTCTCCTCGCGCCACCGGTACACCGTCTCGCGTAGCAGGGCCCGCTGTTCGGCCGTCACCATCAGGTCGACCCGGGGCGACCGGCCGATCGGCATCATCAGGAAGAACCAGCCGAACATATCGCCCTCGTCGATGCGCATCTCGATAAAACCGTCC
>Ga0114922_10001789_pt1 | contig 20384 bp, 12 predicted proteins | sample AartaG_FD_100975 | JGI IMG/M metagenome (GOLD analysis project Ga0114922, IMG submission 100975) | Deep subsurface microbial communities from Aarhus Bay to uncover new lineages of life (NeLLi) - Aarhus_00045 metaG | ecosystem: Environmental > Aquatic > Marine > Oceanic > Sediment | place...
CTTATTCAAAAACCGAATAGATTGATCACTGATTTATATAATACGAGATTAATCACAAATTTAAATCGGCACTTGCCATCTCAAGGTGTGATCAAAAATATTCGTAGCAGTAAGCATAAAAAAGGAATGTTACGTATTGTTTTAGATTTGAAAAAACCTATCAAATATCGCAGTTATCTATTAAGTTCAAAACATTCTAAACAAAAAAAATTAGTTGTAGATTTATGGCCTAAGTATTATTCGACATCTACAAAATCTACAAAATCTGCGGTAACTTTACTTAGCCATGGAAAATTACGTAATATTATTATCGTAATTGATCCAGGGCACGGTGGGAGAGATCCTGGAGCAACAGGACAATATGGCACTCATGAAAAAAATGTTGTACTAGCAATCTCTCGGGATCTTCAAAAATTATTAAATAGACAATATGGTTTTAAAGCAGATTTAACTCGAAACGGTGATTATTTCATATCATTACGTAGACGGTTAGCGATCGCTCGTCGTGACCATGGTGACATGTTTATTGCTATTCATGCTGACGGTTATAAGAATCGTTATGCACATGGAGCGTCGGTATTTGCTTTATCACAGAGAGGAGCAACCAGTGAAGCAGCACGTTGGTTAGCACAAAAAGAAAATGAATCAGAATTAGGTCATGTATTAGCTAATAAAAGTAATATGTTGCGTTCGGTGCTTATAGATTTAGCTCAGACAGCTTCAATCAGTACAAGTTTAATAATCGGTAATTCGATTGTCCACCAATTAATTAGAGTCACAAGATTACATCATGGTTTTGTTGAGCAGGCTGCATTTGTGGTTTTAAAAGAGCCGGATATTCCATCATTGTTAATCGAAACTGGATTTATCTCGAATGCGCGAGAAGAATCAAATCTGCGCAACCCAAAATACCAACATGAAATTGCTCATGCTTTAATGTTGGGTATTGTAGATTATTTTAAGCATCGGCCTCCATCAAAGACTTTTTTAGCAGCAAAACATGGTAAAAGGTCTTTATATAAAGTACAAAAGGGTGATACTTTGATAAGAATTGCTGAGCAAAATGATATGTCTGTAAAAAAATTAGAATCACTTAATCATTTGTCGAGAAATAATACTATAAAAATTGGACAGGTGTTAAAATTGATGTGAGTTGGCGTTGTTGCGTAAATGGTTAGAAATGGTCATCCTTGCGAACGCGAGGATCCAGTATTTGTAATGTTTTTGACTAGATTCCCGCTTTCGCGGGAATGACGGAATAGGCTAAATATGAAAAAAATTGATATAAACAATTGTTAAAGAAATTATATGTATATAAAAATCTTAGAGCCACATATAGCTAATCAAATAGCTGCTGGCGAAGTTGTAGAAAGACCTGCATCTGTTGTTAAGGAATTATTAGAAAACAGTTTAGATGCGGGTGCAAATCAAATAGATATCGAAATAAGAAAAGCTGGTGCGCAACTAATTCGTATTCGAGATAATGGTTGTGGTATTCATAAAGATGATTTAGCTCTTGCCTTAAATCGGCATGCAACTAGTAAAATTAGCGAACTTGACGATTTAGGACATATTTCTAGTTTAGGATTTCGTGGTGAAGCTTTAGCAAGCATAAATGCTGTATCTAGATTAACCATTACCTCAAAATTTCAAGACGAAAAAAATGCTTGGCAAATTATTAATAATAAATTGCAACCGGCAGCTCATCCGCAAGGCACAACTGTTGAAATACATGATTTGTTTTTTAATACTCCAGCAAGACGCAAATTTTTACGTACCGAAAAAACTGAATTTAATCATATTGAAGAGATTATAAGACGTATAGCCTTGAGCCATTTTAATGTTGCTATATGTCTCAAACACAATGGTCGCATCGTACAAAATCTAGGATCAGCGATAACAGGTGTCCAACAAGAAAAGCGTATTGCCGACATATGTGGTTCGGCTTTTATGGAAAATGCCGTTTATGTGGAAAATGATATGGGCGATTCGCGTAGGGGCGATTCGCGAATCGCCCGTACAGTAGTGGCGCGAACCGCCCCAACGTTATATGGTTGGATTGGATTGCCAATATTTTCCCGTAGTCAGACCGACCTGCAATATTTTTACATAAACAATCGTGTGGTGCGTGATAAATTATTATCACACGCTGTGCGTCAAGCTTATCAAGGTGTGATTCAGTCTGGTCGACATCCGGCATTTATATTATATTTACAATTAAATCCTGCAATGGTCGATGTAAATGTCCATCCCACAAAAAAAGAGGTCAGGTTCAAAGACACAAGGTTAATTCACGATTTTGTATTCCACAACATTCATCGCGCAATTGCTGATATAAAACCAAAATTCATATCCGAGCCACCATTGGATTATCGTAGGGGCGATTCGTGCCATTTCTGTACGGGTGGCTCGCGAGCCGCCCCTACGGGAATCGCACCCGTGCAAATTGAAATGGGCGATTCGCGAATCGCCCCTGTGGGCCCATTAGGCAACGCAATTGCACAGATACATGGCACGTATATTTTGGCTGAAAATCAAAATGGCCTGGTATTGGTCGATATTCATGCTGCCCATGAACGCATTACCTATGAACAATTAAAAAATGCATTTAATAATAAAGCTATAACATCCCAGCCATTGTTAATACCAATAACCATTGCTTTAAGCGAAAAAGAAGCAAAATATGCAGAGCAATACCAAGATATTTTTAATCAGTTGGGTATGGAAATCGCTAATTTAAATTCTGAAACAATTATTGTTAGACAAATTCCAAACCTGTTAAAAAACGCCAATATCGAACAATTAGTTCGTGATGTATTAGCAGATTTAATTGAAAATAATCATAGTACCCGTATTCAAGAATACATAAATGAAATTCTAACAACCATGGCATGTCATGGTTCAGTGCGGGCAAATCAGCAATTATCAATATTAGAAATGAACACATTATTACGCGAGATAGAAAATACTGAACGTAGCGGACAGTGCGGACACGGAAGGCCAACATGGGTGCAATTATCAATAAATGAATTAAATAAAATGTTTCGACGTAGTAAATGAGATTTTCAAATTCAAAAATCATTTGTCTTATGGGCCCTACAGCTAGTGGTAAAACTAATTTAGCAATCGAAATTAGCCAACATTTTCCCTGCGATATAATTAGCGTAGATTCAGGTATGGTGTATCGTGGTATGGATATAGGTACAGCGAAACCAACAACAGAACAGCAGGAGATAGCACCACATCGTTTAATTGATATTTGTGATCCTAATGAAGCTTATTCAGCTGGACGATTTCGTAAAGATGCGTTGCGTGAAATAGAAAATATTTTAAAACAAGATAGAATTCCGTTATTGGTAGGTGGCACAATGTTATATTTCAGAACACTACAACGAGGATTATCAGAATTGCCTAATGCTGATTTAACAGTGCGGCAAAAAATTTTAGAAGAAGCAAGACAAATTGGTTGGCAAGCTTTGCACAAAAAATTAGCTAAAATAGATTCTGTTACAGCTGGACGTATCCATCCTAATGATTCACAAAGAATCCAACGAGCTTTAGAAATTTACGAAATTACCGGCAAGAATATGACTGAGTTATTAATCAAAAAAAATATTCAACCATTACATTATCAAATCTTAAATATAGCTATCGCTCCAGTACAACGTTCCATTCTACATGAACGTATCGAGAAACGATTTGAGCAGATGCTAAAAAAGGGATTTATTGAAGAAGTTGAGCGATTATTTAAACGCGGTGATTTACATTCTGATCTTCCATCTATGTGTACTTGTGGATATCGACAAGTTTGGCAATATTTAATTAGGAAATTAACTTATGATGAAATGCGAGAAAGAGCAATAATAGCTACTCGACAATTAGCTAAGCGCCAATTAACATGGTTACGTAACTGGCCAGATCTATGTTGGTTTGACAGTGAGGATAATAGGTTATTGAAAAAAGTTTTACAGCTAGTGGAGTGCCAATTTAATTAAACATGCAAAAAAAAATTTCTAACCGAGTTATATTAATTCATGTAGATTTTTCTAACTACAAAATTTCCAGTGAAGATATAAGCGAGTTTCGAGAACTGGCCGAAGCAACCGACGCTGAGATTGTATCGTTAATAACTTTTAAGAGCGATGCTCCAAAAGCAAAATATTTTATCGGTGCTGGCAAAGCTGAAGAAATTCGCATTTTGGTGGAAGTTGAAGGAGTAAACTTGGTATTTTTCGATCATATATTAACTCCCTCTCAAGAACGGAATCTAGAACATCTTTTTCAGTGTCGAGTATTAGATCGCACTGGTTTAATCTTAGACATTTTTGCTCAGCGAGCACGGAGTTTTGAAGGACGTTTACAAGTTGAACTCGCTCAATTGCAATATTTATCAACTCGTCTGGTTCGTGGTTGGAGTCATTTGGAAAGGCAAAGAGGTGGTATCGGTTTACGTGGTCCTGGTGAGACTCAATTGGAGGTAGATCGTAGGTTAATTAATAATCGAATTAAAGCTATAAAAAAACGTTTACAAAAAGTGCGCTCGGGACGCCAACAAGCAAGGCGTGCAAGGCAGCGCAGCGAAATCCCGATTGCATCTTTAGTCGGCTATACTAATGTTGGCAAATCTACTTTATTTAATAAATTGACTGCGGCAGATGTGCATATTGCTGATCAATTATTTGCTACATTGGACCCGATTTTGCGTCGTATTGAATTGCCTGAAGTTGGTTGTATAATTCTGGTAGATACGGTTGGATTTATTCGTCATCTTCCACATGATTTAATTGAGGCGTTTCAAGCCACTTTGGAAGAAACTATATCAGCGGATTTATTATTGCATGTCGTCGATGCAAGTGACCCTATGCGCCATGAAAAAATCGCAGCTGTGAATAATGTATTACAACAGATTAATGCTCAAAAAATTCCGCAATTGTTAATTTACAACAAAATTGATTTGACGAAGGATAATATTTCAAGGATTAATTATGATATTAATAATAATCCAAAGAGTATCAGGATTTCAGCAATTACAGGCAAAGGTTTGGATTTATTATTACAGGCATTAAAAAATTTGTTATTCGAGGAAGTAAAAGAGTATAAATTTAGTTTAAAACCGAGTGAAGGCAAATTACGAGCTAATTTATATAGATTGGGCACTATAATATCGGAGAAAATAGGTAAAAATGGTAGTTTGAAATTAGTTGTTCGTTTAAAAAAACGGGATTTTGAGGGATTATTAGCAAATTTTCGATAATTTCATCCTATAATTAACAATTTATGTCTTATCTTATTGACATTAATATATAAATTATTCAAAATACCCTGCTTGGTTTTTGGAGGGGTTCCCGAGTGGCTAAAGGGATCAGACTGTAAATCTGACGGCTCTGCCTTCGTAGGTTCGAATCCTACCCCCTCCACCAGAGTTTAGCAAGGTAGTAAGTGGGTAAGGCAGCGCGGGTGTAGTTCAATGGTAGAACTCCAGCCTTCCAAGCTGATAACGTGGGTTCGATTCCCATCACCCGCTCCACTGAGTGGGCAGGTTTTTGCCCACATAGCTCAGTTGGTAGAGCACTTCCTTGGTAAGGAAGAGGTCACCGGTTCAAGTCCGGTTGTGGGCTCCAGCGGTATTAATTTATTTATAAGGGGGGTAAAAAAATGGTGGAAAAAAAGAAATTTGAACGAACCAAACCACATATAAATGTAGGAACCATAGGTCACGTGGACCATGGGAAAACAACGTTAACAGCTGCGTTAACTAAGTCATTAGGGGACTACGTAACATTTGAGCAGATAGACAACGCACCAGAAGAAAAAGAGCGCGGTATAACAATAGCGACATCTCATGTTGAATATGAGACCGATAAGCGTCACTATGCTCACGTGGACTGCCCAGGACACGCAGATTATGTAAAGAATATGATAACAGGTGCGGCGCAGATGGATGGAGCGATATTAGTAGTATCAGCAGCAGATGGGCCGATGCCGCAAACTCGTGAACATATATTGTTAGCACGCCAGGTGGGGGTGCCTGCAATAGTGGTATATCTGAATAAAGCAGATCAGGTAGATGATCCGGAGTTATTGGAATTAGTTGAAATGGAAATTAGAGATTTATTGAATAAATATGAGTTTCCAGGAGATGAAACGCCAATAATAGTAGGATCAGCGCTAAAGGCGTTAGAAGACGATCAGAGTGAAATTGGAGTTCCATCGGTGAAGAAATTGGCTGATACCATGGATGAGTATTTCAAAGAGCCAGATCGACCGATAGACTTGCCATTTTTGATGCCGATAGAAGACGTGTTCTCAATTTCTGGACGTGGAACAGTAGTAACTGGTCGAGTAGAAAGAGGTATAGTAAAGGTAGGAGATGAGATAGAAATAATAGGGATAAAAGATACGGCAAAGACTATCTGCACCGGAGTAGAAATGTTTCGCAAGTTGTTAGATGAGGGTCGAGCTGGTGACAATATAGGAGTGCTGTTGCGAGGAACTAAGAAAGAAGAAGTGGAACGCGGTCAAGTGTTAGCTAAGCCAGGAACAATAACTCCACACACCAGGTTTGATGCAGAAGTATATGTGTTGTCGAAAGAGGAAGGGGGAAGACATACGCCGTTTTTCAAAGGTTATCGACCTCAGTTTTACTTTCGTACTACTGACGTAACAGGGGCGATAGAATTGCCTGCCGATGTAGAAATGGTAATGCCTGGTGACAATATAAAGATGATAGTGACATTAATAGTGCCGATTGCGATGGAAGAGGGCGTAAGATTTGCTATTCGAGAAGGAGGACGCACAGTCGGCGCAGGTGTGGTTACTAAAATTATTGAATAATTTTAAAGGTCAGTAGCTCAATTGGTAGAGCAGCGGTCTCCAAAACCGAAGATTGGGGGTTCGAGTCCCTCCTGACCTGCCAATTGGGTTTCATGGGCAGACACAGGGGTCTGCCCGTACGATTGTGTAGGGGCAGACCCCTGTGTCTGCCCGGAAAGGCAGATCCCCGTGTCTGCCCTAAATAGGTTGAAGAAAATGAACGCAAAAGCAAGAGTACAAGAATCTAAATCAAAAATAGATGTTTTGCTTTGGATATTAATTATTGTTTTAGTTTGTGTTGCTCTTGCTATTGATTACTATTTTAGCGAAATAACTTGGTCACTACGTTTAGCTGGCTGGATAATATTGTCATGTTTGCTTGTTTTTCTTGTATTAGCAACAAGTAAAGGTAAGCAAATGTGGAAATTTACCAAACAAGCTCGTATTGAAATGCGTAAAGTAGTTTGGCCTACTAGACAAGATACAGTACGTGTGACTGTAATCGTAGCCTTACTAGTTTTGGCAGCAGCCTTAATTTTGTGGGGGGTAGATTCGATTTTATTGTGGCTTATTGGTTTGTTGGCAGGATAAAAAGGATAGATTATGGCTGTATCTAAGAAACAGTGGTATATCGTGCATGCTTATTCTGGAAAGGAAGTTCAAGTGATGCGAGCGATCAAAGAGCACATTAAGTTAAAAGGCATGCAAGATAAATTTGGTGAAATAGTAGTTCCGACCGAAGAAGTCGTGGAAATGAAGAGCGGCAAGAAGCGCAAAAGTGAACGCAAATTTTTCCCTGGCTATGTACTAGTAGAAATGGAAATGGATGATGATACTTGGCACTTAGTTAGAAATGTGCCAGGGGTTTTAGGTTTTATTGGTGGTACCAGCGATAAACCGATACCACTTACTGAAAGGGAAGTTGATAATATATTACAGAGAGTTCGTGAAGGTGTAGAAAAGCCTAAACCTAAAGTACTGTTCGAACCAGGTGAAGTAGTACGGATTATTGACGGTCCGTTTATTGATTTTGACGGCGTAGTCGAAGATGTTAATTATGAGAAGAGTAGATTAAAAGTTTCGGTTTCGATTTTTGGACGTTCGACACCTGTCGAGTTGGAATTTGAGCAGGTGCAAAAGGGTTAGGGGGATAAATAAGTATGGCAAAAAAGATCTCTGCCTATATCAAATTGCAAATTAAGGCTAACGAGGCAAATCCTAGCCCTCCCGTGGGTCCTGCTTTGGGACAGCATGGTGTCAATATTATGGAGTTTTGTAAAGCATTCAATGCTCAAACTCAGAATATGGAAAAAGGCTTGATAATACCAGTAATTATTACGGTTTATGCTGATCGCAGTTTTACCTTTATTATAAAAACTCCACCAGCATCTGTACTACTTAAAAAAGCCGCTGGTTTAGAGAAAGGCAGCGATACTCCTAATACTAAAAAGATTGGAAAAGTTACTTATGCTCAACTTGAAGAGATTGCTAAACTCAAGATGCCAGATTTAAATGCAGCAAATCTTGATGCGGCTATTCGAATTATTGCAGGTAGTGCTCGAAGTGTGGGTATCGAAGTTGAGGGAATGGAAAATGTCTAAACTTTCTAAGCGCAACAAAGCAATTATGGAAAATATGGAACCTGGAAAGATATATCCTATAGAAGAAGCAATTGCATTATTGAAAAAGTGTGCTACAGTTAAATTTACCGAAAGTGTAGATATTAGTATAAATCTGGGAATCGATCCGCGTAAGTCTGAGCAAGTAGTGCGCGGTAGTGTTGTATTACCGCATGGTACTGGGAAAAATATCAGAGTTGCTGTGTTTGCACAAAGCGAACAAGCTGAATCTGCTAAAGCTGCGGGAGCTGATAAAGTTGGTTTTGATGATTTGGCTGAGAGTATCAAAGCTGGTGACTTAAATTTTGATGTAGTAATTGCTACCCCTGATGCTATGCGAATTGTAGGCCAATTAGGACAAATCTTAGGCCCTAAGGGATTGATGCCGAATCCAAAGATGGGGACTGTTTCTGCCGATGTTGCAAGTGCTGTAAAAAATGCAAAAACCGGGCAAGTGCGCTATCGTGCCGATAAGAATGCTATTATTCACTGTACTATTGGCAAAATCGATTTTACTGTAGAAAATCTAAAGGGAAATTTGGAAGCATTAATTGCAGATATTAACAAAGCAAAACCACCTGGCGCAAAAGGTATTTATTTAAAAAAAGTAACTTTATCTACCACTATGGGACCAGGGTTAATGGTCGATTTGGCAATATTTAGTTCGTGATTGGAGCAAAAATGGCTTTGAAGTTAAAAGACAAGCAAGATATCGTAGCTAATGTAGCCAAGGTGGCTGTAGATGCTGTGTCTGTAATCGCCGCTGATTATCGTGGATTAACAGTTGCTGAGATGACAGATTTGCGTGCAAAAGCACGTGAATCAGGTGTTTATTTGCGCGTTGTCCGCAATACTTTAGCACGCCGTGCGTTAGAAAATACCGATTTTTCATGTTTACAAGATGTTTTAGAAGGGCCGTTATGTTTGGCATTTTCAATGAATGACCCGAGTAGTGCTGCTCAATTACTGAATAAATTTGCAAAGGAGCACGAAAACTTGGAAGTTAAGGCTTTGTCAATTGCAGGTCAGTTATTAGGACCAGAACAACTTGAGACAATAGCAAAGTTGCCTAATTACGGGCAAGCTGTTGCTATGTTAATGGGGGTTCTACAAACGGCAATTGGCAAGTTTGTTGGTACGCTGGCTGAGCCGTATGCAAAATTGGCTCGAATGATTGCTGCGGTAGGGCAGACACAGGGGTCTGCCCGTACGGATTAATTGTAGGGGTAGACCCCCATGTCTACCCGTACGGATGATTGTAGGGGCAGACACAGGTATCTGCCCGTACGGATTGATTGTAGGGGCAGACCCCCGTGTCTACCCTCTTAATTGATATAATTTGGAGAAAAATTTATGGCTGTTAGTAAAGAAGAAATTTTAGAAGCTATTTCTAATATGAGTGTGATGGATGTTGTAGATCTTGTGAAAAAAATGGAAGAGAAATTCGGAGTTTCTGCGGCTACCCCAGTAGCAGCAGCTGTGCCAGGGGTTGCGTCTGAAACAGCACCGCCAGCCGAAGAGAAGATTGAATTTAACGTAGTCATGACCAGTTTTGGTGATAAGAAGATCGAAGTAATTAAGGTAATTCGTACTATTACTGGATTGGCTTTAAAAGAGGCTAAAGATATGGTTGAAGGTGTTCCTTCTACCGTGAAAGAAGCCGTTGCTAAAGAGGAAGCGGAGAGTATAAAGAAGCAATTAGAAGAAGTTGGTGCCAGCGTCGAGATCAAATAATTTATTGTGCAGAGAAAGAAATATATTTTTCTTGCTTAATCATGGCAATTAAACGTGAGGGGTGCTAATGCCTACAAAAAAAACCGTTACAAAGCATAAAACTAGTCATGAATTTTCTTACACCGAAAAAAAGAGAATTCGGAAAAACTTCAGTAGACTTCCTGTAACTATAGAGGCTCCTAATCTGTTAGCAGTGCAATTGGATTCTTATCGTAAATTCTTGCAAGCCGATATATTACTAGAAGAAAGGATAGAGACTGGATTACATGCTGTTTTTAAATCGATATTTCCTATTGCTAGTTTTTCTAATCGTGCTCAGTTGGATTATGTTAGTTATAGTTTAGGAGAACCTGCTTATGCTGTTAGCGAATGTAGACTGCGTGGCTTGACTTATGGTGCCGCGTTACGTGTCAAGTTTCGTTTAATCATGACTGAAAAAGGCGCTTTAGTAGAAAGTGCAGTCGTGAAAGACATTAAGGAACAGGAAGTGTATGTCTGTGAATTACCATTTATGACTAATACTGGTAGTTTTGTTGTTAATGGTACTGAACGGGTTGTGGTTTCGCAGTTACATCGTTCGCCGGGTGTATTTTTTGATCATGATAAAGGCAAAACTCATAGTTCTGGTAAGTTATTATATTCAGCAAGAGTTATTCCTTATCGCGGTTCATGGTTAGATTTTGAATTTGATCCAAAAGATTGTTTATTTGCGCGTATCGATCGGCGGCGCAAACTCCCGGTTACAATTTTATTACGTGCCATGGATTATACTGATGAAGAAATTTTGGATTTGTTTTTTGAAACCGATACTTTTCATTTGGGAAAGGACACGATTATTTTGGATTTAAATCCGGAACGTTTAAAAGGTGAACTTGCTGTTGTTGATATTAAAGATAAATCAGGTAAAGTTCTCGTTGAACAAGGTCACCGTATTTCACATCTTCATGTTCGTAGAATAGCAAAAGCGAGTATAAAGAAGCTTAAAGTACCTAAAGAGTATCTTTTTAATAAAGTCATTGCGAAGTCTATTGTAGATAAGGGAACGGAAGAAATAATAGTTGCAGCTAATACGCAGATTAATGAGGAGATATTAGAAAAATTAATAAGAGCAGGAATAAAAGATTTTGCCACATTATATGTAAATGAACTTGATAGAGGTCTTTATATTTCAGATACATTACGCATCGATCCAACGTCTAATCGGTTAGAAGCATTAGTGGAAATTTACCGTGTGATGCGTCCCGGAGAACCCCCAACTAAGGAAGCAGCGGAAAACTTATTTCGTAATTTATTTTTCTCTTCCGATCGTTACAATTTGTCCGGGGTTGGTCGAATGAAATTTAATCGCCGCCTTGGTTATACAGATCTTACCGGTCCTGGCGTTTTAACTAAAGAAGATGTTATCAAGGTTATTCAGGTATTAATAGATATTCGTGATGGTAAAGGCGAAGTGGATGATATTGATCATTTAGGAAATCGACGAGTACGTACCGTCGGAGAAATGATAGAAAATCAGTTTAGAATTGGTTTAGTTCGAGTTGAACGCTCGATTAAGGATCGTTTGAGTTTAGCTGAATCAGAACAGGGTTTGATGCCGCAGGACTTAATCAATACAAAGCCGATTGCTGCAGCTATTAAAGAATTTTTTGGCTCAAGTCCATTGTCTCAGTTTATGGATCAGAATAATCCATTATCTGAGATTACTCACAAACGTCGTGTTTCTGCATTAGGGCCGGGAGGGTTGACACGCGAACGAGCCGGTTTTGAAGTTCGTGATGTACACCCAACTCATTATGGACGTTTATGTCCTATTGAGACGCCAGAGGGACCGAATATTGGTTTGATTAATTCATTAGCTGTTTATTCTAGAGTTAATGAATATGGTTTTTTAGAAAGCCCTTATCGAAAAGTATGTAAAGGTAAAGTAACTGATGAAATTGAGTATTTATCTGCTATTGAAGAAGGGGATTTTTATATAGCTCAAGCAAATACGACTATAAGTAGGGCAGGGACTTTATTGGATGAATTAATCCCTTGCCGTTATAAAGGTGAAACAATTTTAACAACACCTAATAATGTCAATTACATGGATGTATCTCCTCAGCAAATCGTTTCAGTAGCAGCGTCGCTTATACCATTTTTGGAGCATGATGATACAAGTCGTGCTTTAATGGGATCTAATATGCAACGTCAAGCTGTACCTTTAATAAAAGGGGAAAAGCCGCTAGTTGGTACTGGTTTTGAGTGGAAAGTTGCTATGGATTCTGGAGTAACAGTGGTAGCGCGTCGAGGGGGGACGGTTGATTCAGTTGATGCTACACGGGTAGTCGTGCGAGTTAATGAAAAAGAAATAAAGGGAGCAAATGATACTGGTGTTGATATATATAGTCTTGTTAAATATACACGAACCAATCAGAATACTTGTATTAATCAAAGACCCGTAGTTGCAGTTGGTGATAAGATTAAGAAAGGGGATATATTGGCAGATGGTTCGGCTACTGATCTGGGTGATCTCGCTTTAGGACGAAACTTAATAGTCGCTTTTATGCCTTGGAATGGCTACAATTTTGAAGACTCTATTCTTATTTCTGAACATTTGGTGGAGGATGATAGTTTTACTTCAATTCATATTCAAGAATTAACTTGTACTGCGCGGGATACAAAACTTGGTTCTGAAGAAATTACTGCAGATATTCCTAATGTTGGTGAAGCAGCGCTAGGAAAACTTGATGAGTCTGGAATTGTATATATTGGTGCAGAAGTTTCTGCTAGTGATATTTTAGTTGGTAAAGTAACTCCTAAAGGAGAAACCCAATTAAGTTCCGAAGAAAAATTATTACGAGCCATATTTGGTGAAAAAGCTTCAGATGTAAAGGATAGTTCTTTGCGAGTACCTTCAGGTACCGACGGAACTGTAATCGATGTGCAAATTTTTACTCGTGAAGAAGTTGAAAAAGATAAACGTACTCTAGAGATTGAAAAAGCTCAGCTTGATAAAGTGAAAAAGAATTTGGCAGATGAATTGCGTATTCAGGAAGATTCTATATATCAACGGGTTGAAAAAATATTGCTCAAATCTACAGCTCTAAATGGACCGAAGCAATTAAAGAAAGGAACTGTAATTTCTGAAGTTTATCTTGCTAAATTACCTAAGCAGAAATGGTTTTCTATTAAATTAGAAAAAAATAAAGCTCAGCATGCCTTAGACGAAGCTGCAGCATGGATAAAATTGTTGCATAAGGAATATGATAAAAAATTAGTTTTTGAACGTAAGAAAATAGCTCAGGGTGACGATTTAGCGCCCGGTATTATTAAAGTTGTTAAAGTTTACCTGGCTGTTAAAAGGCGTATTCAACCTGGTGATAAAATGGCGGGGCGCCACGGCAACAAGGGTGTGGTTTCAATGATCGCTCCAATTGAAGATATGCCTTACTTGGAAGATGGTACTCCTGTAGATATTGTATTAAATCCGTTAGGCGTTCCTTCACGTATGAACGTGGGGCAAGTGTTAGAGACTCATTTGGGGTGGGCTACAAAAGGCATAGGTCTTAAAATTGGTCAGATGTTAGATGAAAAATATAATGTTGCTAAAATGCGTCAATTTCTGACTAAAATTTATAATATTGGTAAAGGTCGCAAAGTTGATTTAAGTTCGTTAACTAATTCTGAGCTAGTTATTTTAGCTAATAATCTACGTGGTGGTTTGCCGATTGCTACTCCGGTGTTTGATGGAGTTACTGAAGAAGAAGTAAAGGAAATGTTACGATTTGTCGATCTTCCCGAGTCAGGTGAGACTCGTTTATATGATGGACGAACTGGAGAATGTTTCGATCGACCTGTGACGGTAGGCTATATGTATATGCTTAAGCTTAATCACTTGGTTGATGACAAAATGCATGCTCGTTCTACTGGATCATATAGTTTGGTTACTCAACAGCCTTTAGGTGGTAAAGCTCAATTTGGTGGTCAGCGTTTTGGTGAAATGGAAGTATGGGCACTTGAAGCTTACGGCGCGTCTTATACTTTGCAGGAGATGCTCACAGTGAAATCCGATGATGTTAGTGGTAGAACTAGAATATATAAAAATATTGTAGATGGTAATTATAAGATCGACGCTGGCATGCCGGAATCGTTTAACGTTTTAATGAAAGAGATTCGTTCATTGGGAATTAATTTTGAACTCGAGAGCAAATGATGTACGTCATTCCCGCGAAAGCGCATAGGCGTCAACTTAAGGATTTAATTCCGTCATTCTGGCCATGGATTGGCCAGAATCCAGTAACAAGGATGTTTATTACACTGCGCCGCGCCGGGCACTGGATCCCGCGGTCAAGCACGGAATGACGGTTTATATTAGACGGAATGATATTATTTAACAAAGCATGATAATTTTTAGGAGAAAGTATTTTGGATCAAAAAGTTTTAGATAGTTTTAGAAGATTTTTACAAAAACCCCCAAGCGAAGAATTTGATGCTATTCGTGCTGGATTAGCCTCACCCGATGATATTCGATCTTGGTCCTATGGCGAAATCAAAAAGCCAGAAACTATCAATTACCGAACTTTTAAACCAGAACGTGATGGTTTATTTTGTGCAAAAATTTTTGGACCTGTCAAAGATTATGAATGTTTATGTGGTAAATATAAGCGCTTAAAACATCGTGGTCGAATTTGCGAAAAGTGTGGCGTTGAGGTTACTCTCTCGAAAGTTCGCCGCGAACGTATGGGACATATCGAGCTGGCTTGTCCAGTAGCTCATATTTGGTACTTAAAGTCATTACCATCACGCATCAGTTTATTGCTTGATATGACTTTGCGTGATATTGAAAGGGTTCTCTATTTTGAAGCTTTTATGGTAGTTGATCCTGGAATGACCCCGTTGAAGCAAAGACAATTACTGTCTGACGAAAGCTATCTAGATGCAGTTGAAGAATATGGCAATGACTTCGAAGCCATGATGGGTGCTGAAGCTGTTCAACGAATGTTGCAACAAGTTGACTTGCAAGAAGAAATTAGTAAATTGCGTGCTGAGCTTGCAGAGACTAGTTCGGACACGAAATATAAGAAACTCACTAAACGTCTTAAGTTATTGGAAACTTTTTTAAAATCTGGTAATAAGCCTGAATGGATGATTTTAACCGTATTACCAGTATTGCCTCCAGATTTACGTCCTTTGGTTCCATTGGATGGTGGTCGTTTTGCAGCCTCTGATTTAAATGATCTCTATCGCAGAGTTATTAATCGCAATAACCGTTTACAGCGTCTCTTAGATTTGTATGCACCGGATATTATTGTGCGCAATGAAAAAAGGATGCTACAAGAGGCTGTTGATGCTTTACTTGACAATGGTCGTCGAGGTCGAGTTGTTACTGGTGCTAATAAGCGGCCTTTAAAATCGCTTTCTGATATGATTAAGGGTAAACAAGGTAGATTTCGCCAAAATTTGTTGGGTAAGCGAGTGGATTATTCAGGTCGCTCGGTAATTGTTGTAGGCCCGACTCTTAAATTGCATCAATGCGGTTTACCGAAAAAAATGGCACTGGAATTATTTAAGCCTTTTATTTTTGGTAAATTACAAATACAAGGTTTGGCTACAACTATTAAAGCTGCTAAAAAAATGGTTGAAGATGAAGTACCGGAAGTTTGGGATATTTTAGAAGAAGTTATTCGTGAACATCCGGTATTATTAAATAGAGCGCCTACGTTACATAGATTGGGTATCCAAGCTTTTGAACCAATTTTGATTGAAGGTAAGGCTATTCAATTACATCCTTTAGTGTGTACTGCTTATAACGCCGACTTTGATGGTGACCAAATGGCAGTTCACGTGCCTCTAACAATTGAGGCTCAATTGGAATCTCGTGTATTAATGATGGCGACTAATAATATTTTATCGCCAGCAAATGGTGAGCCTATTATTGGTCCAACGCAGGATGTGGTATTAGGTTTATATTATATGACTAGGGAAAGAATTAATGCCAAAGGAGAGGGATCTATATTTGTGGACGTCAATGAAGTCAAACGTGCCTATGAGACAGATAATATAGATTTGCAAGCCAAGATTAAAGTGCGTATAGAAGAAAATGGCAATTTACGATTAGTTGAAACCGCCGTTGGCCGTGCATTACTTTGGGAAATAGTGCCAAAAGGTTTATCGTTTAATCTCATTAATCGAGTCATGAATAAAAAAACAGTTAGTGCTTTGTTAAGTACTTGTTATCGTCAGTTAGGTACCAAAACCACTGTTATTTTTGCAGATCAATTGATGTATACCGGATATAAATTTGCTACCAAAGCCTCTATTTCTATTTGTATAGATGATCTAGCCGTCCCAGATGATAAGGAAGATATTATTGCCGGTGCTGAAGCTGAAGTGTTGGAAATTGAAAAACAATATAGTTCTGGATTTGTTACTAAAGGCGAACGTTATAACAAAGTTGTGGATATTTGGTCGCGTACAAATGATCAAATTGCTAATGTTATGATGGAAAAATTATCTACCGAATTGGTTAAAGATGCTAAAGGAGAAACAGTCAAACAACCTTCTTTTAACTCAATCTATATGATGGCGGATTCAGGAGCGCGTGGTTCAGCTGCACAGATGCGACAATTAGCTGGCATGCGTGGTTTAATGGCTAAGCCGGATGGTACCATAATTGAAACTCCAATTACTGCTAATTTTCGAGAAGGGTTAGGTGTATTGCAATACTTTATTTCTACCCATGGTGCCCGTAAAGGTTTAGCTGACACTGCTCTAAAGACTGCGAATTCTGGTTATTTAACTCGTCGGTTAGTTGATGTTGCTCAAGATGTTGTTGTTAGAGAACAAGATTGTGGTACAAAACGGTGTGTCACCATGAGACCGATCATTGAGGGTGGTGATATAGTTGAACCATTACGCGAACGAGTGATTGGTCGTATTGTTAGTGACGATGTTATTGATCCAGTTTCTGGGAATGTAATTATTACTGTTGGTACCTTTTTAGATGAAAGTTTTGTAGATTTATTGGGAAAATATAGTATCGATGAGATCAAGGTTCGTTCACCGGTTACTTGCGAAACCAAATACGGAATGTGTGCTATGTGCTATGGAAGAGATTTAGCGCGTGGCCACCTGGTCAATATTGGGGAAGCGGTTGGTATCATGGCCGCACAGTCTATAGGTGAACCTGGTACACAATTAACGATGCGTACTTTCCATATTGGTGGTGCTGCTTCTCGTGCAATCGTAGTTAATAAAATTCAGATTAAATCAGACGGCCGAATTAGATTCAGGAATATGAAAACCGTTAAACGTGTTGGCGGTAAATTAATCACTGTTTCGCGTTCTGGAGGTTTAGGTGTTGTTGATGCCAATGGTCGTGAACGTGAATATTATAAAGTACCTTATGGTGCTGTGTTGTCTGTGGTTGATGGAGCAAAAGTTAAATCAGGTAGCATTGTAGCTGAATGGGATCCTCATACTCATCCGATTATCACTGAAGTAGCAGGAAGAGTTAAATTCGTTGATATGATTGAAGGAGTAACTGCAAAGCTTCAGACCGATGAGATAACAGGTCTTAGTACTACAGTAATTATGGCTGCTATACAGCGTGGGCCTACTAAAAAAGAACTACGTCCAATGATTAAGCTAGTTGATAAGAAAGGCAAGGATCTTTGTTTAGCTGGTACTAATATTCCAGCTCATTATTTCTTGCCCAGTGGAGTTATTTTGAATATTGAAGATAACTCACAGGTGAAAGTGGGTGATGTGCTTGCTCGTATTCCTCAAGAAGTAAGTAAAACACGCGATATTACTGGAGGATTGCCGCGTGTTGCTGATCTGTTTGAAGCACGTAGACCAAAAGAACCTGCAATACTTGCTGAAATTGCCGGGATAGTGAGTTTTGGTAAAGAAACTAAAGGAAAGCGTCGTTTAATAATCTCGGGTACCAATAAAGAAGTTTTTGAAGCATTAATTCCCAAGTGGCGACATGTTGGAGTTTTTGAAGGTGAAAATGTAGCTAAAGGTGAGGTAATTTCTGATGGAGCATTGGACCCATATGATATATTGCGTTTATTAGGAGTAGATGCTTTAGCGGATTATATAGTCAATGAGGTACAAGAGGTTTACCGTTTACAAGGGGTTAGAATTAATGATAAACATATTGAAGTAATTTTACGCCAAATGCTACGTAAGGTTGATATTGTTGATCCAGGCGATAGCAAATTTATTAAGGGAGAGCATGTAGATAAAATACAAGTCTTGGAAGAAAATGAGCGTATTGCTGAGGAAAAAGGGAAACCTGCAACTTACGAAACTATTTTGCTGGGAATTACCAAAGCTTCTTTAGCTACTGAATCTTTTATCTCTGCTGCATCGTTTCAGGAAACTACTAGAGTGTTGACCGAAGCGTCTGTAGTTGGCAAATGGGATTATTTCCGTGGTTTAAAAGAGAATGTAATGGTAGGGCGCTTAATTCCAGCTGGAACTGGTTTTGCTCATCATGCGCAAAGACACGAGAAGAGCACGGAAAGCGAAGTAGTGTCAGGCAAGGAAGTTGAACAAGCTTTGGGAGAAGCTTTAAAAGAACCAGAAGAAGCAGGGAAAGAGGGTTAAATATTATCAATGCGCTTCGTCCCAATTGTCACCTATGCCCACATGAACAACTATTGGAATTGATAATTTTGTGGCTTTTATCAGATACTTTTGAATATAGCTGATAGCTTTTTTGACGTCTTTTTTGGCAATTTCAAAAACTAACTCATCATGAACTTGCATGATCATTTTTACATTCAGTTTGGTTTTCTGTATCCATTTATCTATGTTTATCATTGCAATTTTAATAATATCAGCCGCACTACCTTGCATTGGTGCATTGATAGCAGCGCGTTCTGCAGCACTTATTCGTGCAAAATTGCTTGAATTGATATCTGGAACATAAAGGCGGCGGCCAAATAAAGTTTCGACAAAACCATATCGTTTAGCTTTATCACGTGTTGTTTGCATAAATGTTTTAACTTCTGGATAACGTGCAAAATAAAGATCGATATAATTTTGTGCTTGTTCACGGGAAATATTTAACTGTTGTGCTAAACCAAATGCTGACATGCCATAAATCAAACCGAAATTAATAGCTTTGGCTCTGCGTCGTTGCACATTAGTTACTTCACCTAAAGATACGCCAAACACTTCTGCGGCAGTTGTTGTATGAATATCGTCACCGTCAGAAAAAGCTTTTAGTAGACCTTTATCCTGTGATAAATGTGCCATGATGCGTAATTCGATTTGTGAATAATCTGCAGAAACTATTTTGTGACCAGGCGAAGCGATAAATGCTTGACGGATACGTCGTCCTTGTTCAGTTCGAATTGGGATATTTTGCAGATTAGGATTGGTTGAAGATAATCTTCCTGTGTTTGTTACTGCTTGATTGTAAGAAGTATGTACTCGCATAGTTTGCGGATTAATTTGTGAAAGTAAACCATCGATATAAGTAGATTTAAGTTTGCTTAGAGCTCGATGTTCGAGAATAGTTTTAGGTAACGGATAATCCAGAGCTAATTGTTGTAACACATTTTCTGCGGTGGAAGGTTGGCCATTAGGTGTTTTTTTAGAAATTGGCAGCTTCAGCTTGCCAAACAAAATTTCTTGCAATTGTTTTGGTGAAGCTAAATTAAATACAGTACCCGATAATTTATAAGCGTGTTCTTCAAGTTCTATGATTCTTTTGGAAAATTTTAAACCTTGTTCGTGTAAAAATTGTGCATCAATGCAGACACCATTGCGTTCCATGCGGGCTAGCACTTTTATTAATGGCATTTCGATTATTTGCAAAATTTTAAGCAAATCTTTATGTGCTGACAGTTGTGGCAACAATTTTTCATGTAATTGCATAACTATATCAGCATCTTCAGCGGCGTAGGGTGTTGCTTTTTCTATTGGAATTTGATTGAAAGTTAATTGATGTTTTCCAGTTCCGGCGACTTCTTCAAATGAAGAAGTACTTATTCCTAGATACTTTAATGCCAAGCTCTCCATGTCATAACGATTATCAGAACTATTTAATACATATGCTTCCATCATAGTGTCAAAACCTATTCCTTGTACGTCGATGTCGTAGTTAGCTAAAACTCCTATGTCATATTTTAAATTTTGCCCTAACTTGATTTTATTTTTGTCTTGTAACAGAGGTTTTAGTTTTTCTAGAACAAAGTTACGACTAAGTTGCAAAGGAGC
>Ga0114922_10001790_pt1 | contig 20372 bp, 11 predicted proteins | sample AartaG_FD_100975 | JGI IMG/M metagenome (GOLD analysis project Ga0114922, IMG submission 100975) | Deep subsurface microbial communities from Aarhus Bay to uncover new lineages of life (NeLLi) - Aarhus_00045 metaG | ecosystem: Environmental > Aquatic > Marine > Oceanic > Sediment | place...
CGGCCTTCAGCTTGATTAGAAGTCGTTTGGCTGAAACAGGGTAGGCAGTCTTGAGCTCCGGGGCAAAAAGTGAAACCTTGAACTCCTCTACCATCCAGCGGAATTCCTCTATCTCGGTCTTTTTTTCAAACGATGCGTCGGAAGTGACCTCTTCTCCGAGATTTTCAAGAACATCAATAAAACGGGAAGCCTGCTCTGCCTTAGCCCTATCCTTTGCGGGATCATGCCTGCCTCGCTCCACTCGCAACCGCAAGGCTTCCAGATACCGAGGAATGTGCTTAAGCCTCTCCAGAGAATTTTGTGTCAGAAAATCCCTTGGCACCAGACTATCCAAATCCTGTTTAATCTCCTCGACAAGGCTTTTCACAGCCCGATTGTCCTCCATCTTTTTCACGATATCTCTTATAATCATTCGAACCTTGTGGCAAGCCGATAATATTTCCTGGACGACCTCCCCGAGGACATGGCTTATATCGAACAGATCCTGAGCAAAGTTTTCTGCTAAGGACCGGAATTCTTCCTCGCTCCGGACATCCCTTTCAAAAGCCTCCTTTTGGAGGGCCTCCATCATAGCCTTTTCCAGGGCTTCTTTGCCCCCAAAATACAGGGCTTGCGTCTGCATCTCATCCGGCAATACAACATATTGTTTAACGAATTCCAGATCCTTTTCGAAACGAATGAAAAACAGGACTCGCACTCCCTTCCGGTGGGATTCCCGGGCCTGCTCTGCGGAGGGGAACAATCTGATGTTAGCACCTCGTTCTGCTGGTTCGAGAGCAGGATAGGCGGTAACAAACGGCCCAACGGATATTTTTTCCGGCAGGATCCCGAAGTCCCATTCCACAATCCCTTCCCTTTCCCATCCATCCCGTGCTCGAACCCAACCATCGGAAGTTGGGGACATACCCGCTGGCCATTTTTTCTTTTTCAGGGACATCAGATCGCGGCTGGCTGCCAGCTCCCTGCCATCAGGTCCGATCACAGCGACCCGTATCCGCAGATGTGGAGGTATTTCCACAGCGGCCCAGGCCGAAGCCGGTATGTCCACTTGGAATCGGCGCCGAACAAAATCGGCTAGGATTTGGAAGAGAGGCTCTTCCCGCGGTTCCAACTCTTCATAAATGCTGGCCACTTTCTCTGCGATCGGGACGAGAAGCTTCCTGTAACGTTTGGAAAGGCCTTTGACAAGGGCGGCAATCTTTTCCCCGAACTGTCCGGGCACACCCCATTCCAGGGCCTGTTCGGAGATATCCTCGATCATCGGGATCGGAACTTCAAGAGTCACTCCATCATCAGTTTCTCCGGGAGCGAAACGATAGACCAAGGGAAGCCGCAATTCTCCGACCTCCAGATGACCGGGATAATCAGAAAGCTCCTTTTCATCTGGGAAGATCCGGAGGAGGACTTCTTCGCTCATCTTCAGGAACTCATCGCCTCTCCTGCCCTTGATGAGTTTCCTCAGGCTGCGTTCATCGACTATTCCTGGAAGACGCTGAGAATAAAATTCTGCCAATTTTTCTTCCCCGGCCAAATAACCACGCCGCCTCAATTTTTCTTCGATATCTGAGAGACGTTCCACAAGCGCCAAGTTATGTGCGAGAAATTTCGGAGTGTCGTTGATATTCCCTTCCACCAGTGCCGACCGGACAAAAATCTGGTGAGCTTCGTCTGGTTGGATGCGGCCAAACGAGACAGGCCGCCCGGCAAAAATCGTCAGGCCGTGGAGTGTGACCCGTTCCTGAGCAACGACTTCACCTCTCTCCTTATCCCAATGGGCATCCGAGTAAGAGTACCGGCAGAGGGCACCGCCCAACTCTTCCAACCATTTCGGATCGATGCGAGACACAGTCCGGGCGAAAAGCCTCGACGTCTTAACCATCTCTGCCGCCACGATCCAGGGGCGGGATTTACCGAACATCGTCGACCCAGGAAATACCATAACTTCCCGGCTTTTTGCAGCGGTGTAGAAATTTTTCTGTTTGAGCACCGCGAAGTTGGAAAGATAACCGGAGAGAATGGACCGGTGAATTCCGTCATATAGGGCATCCGAAATGCCGATTCGCTTCCGGCGCCCCAAAGGGATCTTCTGCTCTTCGCAAATGACCAGGATCTGATCTTGAACAAGCACCCACTCCCTCATCCGGGAAAAAGAAAGAAAGTGATCATGGCAGAATCGGCGCTTTTTGTTCCGAGAGGCCAGCTTTTCCAGGGAGTCATGATAGCGATTCCAGATGTTGAGCAAAGTTAAAAAATCCGAATCCGGGTGTCGGAAGGGCGCGTGAATGGCATCGGCCTGTTCTGCCTTGTCCGGTGGCCGCTCGCGAGGATCCCGGATGCTCAAGGCCGCTGCAATGATGGCTATTTCCCGGAGACAACCCTCCTTGCTGGCCTCCAGCAGGATACGGGAGATCTTGGGATCCAGAGGCATGCGGGCCATGATTTTTCCTTTCTCCGTCAAAAAATACTCACGATTCTTACGAAAAATCGCGCCCAATTCGAGGAGTGTATCATACCCATCCTTGATGTGTTTGGATTTCGGCCGGTCCACAAAGGGGAAGTTGGAAGGATGCCCCAACCGCAAGTCGATCATGCGGAGGATGACTTCGGCCAGGTTAGAACGCAGGATTTCGGGCGGGGTGAATTCCTGGCGCATTTCGAATTCCTTTTCCGAGTATAGGCGGATACAGATCCCATGCTCTACCCGGCCACATCGGCCTTTTCTTTGGTTGGCACTGCTCTGGGAGATGGGGGTTATGGGCAAGCTGTTGATTTGGGTTCCCGGTTGATATTGGGATATACGGGCCAGACCCGTGTCGACAACATAACGGATTCCCGGAATGGTGAGAGAGGTCTCTGCCACATTGGTCGCCACCACGATCTTGGACCCTTTTACGTGATACACTTTGCCCTGCTGGGTGCCGGGAAGGCGCGCATAAAGCGGGAGGATGGCTGTCCCGACATACTTCCGTCCCTCTAAGCGTTCGCAGGTTTCGAGGATGTCCTGTTCAGTGGGCATGAAAACCAGCATATCACCGGATTTCTTTTTCTGTTTGATGCGATGGACGGTTTGGACAGCCATGTCCACATAGTCCAGGCCTTCACGATATTCCACCTCTACTGGATACTGCCGTCCGCTGACTTCGATAACCTGAGCACTCTGGAACGCCCGAGTGAATTTTTCCGTATCTAGGGTAGCCGATGTGATGATAAGCTTCAATTCAGGACGGGTTTCCAGCAAGGTGCGTACGATACCCAAAAGAAAATCGATGTTAAGACTGCGTTCGTGTGCCTCATCGATAATCAGCGTGTCGTAGGCTGAAAGCCGTGAGTCGGATTGCGTCTCGGCCAATAGCATGCCGTCTGTCAGGATTTTGATATAAGCATCCGGGGAAGTCCTATCCCGAAAACGGATCTTGTAACCCACCGATCGGCCTAGGTTTTCTTTAATTTCCGAAGCGATGCGGTGAGCAATGGTAATGGCGGCGATACGCCGAGGTTGAGTGCAGGCGATCATGCCCGCCACCCCCCGGCCAGCTTTGAGGCACATCTTGGGAATCTGGGTGCTCTTGCCGCATCCGGTCTCTCCGGATATGATGACGACCGGGTTATCCTGGATGGCCTTTATGATCTTGGCAGAACGAGCGCTTATGGGCAGCTCTTCAGGAAAAGAGACGCGAGGCACGAGCCGGGCACGGAGTTTCTTTTTTTCGACCGAAGCAACCAGCTTTTTTTCCAGATTTTTCAGCTCATGCAAAATCTCATCTTTTTTTGTGCGACGTTGATTCTGTTGAAGCCAGCTCAGCCTGCGGCGCACATAGGCCTGGTCTCTCAACAGGGCGCTCGGCAATAGAGAACGGATCCTGTTTATGACAGTTCTTGCCAAAGCTTCCGCTTTGTGTCTTTCCATTTCATTCTCTTTAGAAACTGATGAATCCTTCCCATATCATAGCCCAATCCATCCCGTAATCAAAGTTGGTGCCTCTTTCTTGATAAAGCGAAAACGGAGTGAGAAATTAGTGGATTCTAGAGGCTGGGATCTACTCTTTTGTCAAACCTTGAATAATCGTTATATATTCTGACAAATCCCGCAGAGCATCGAAGCATTCGTCATTCTCTAGCAGGGGCAAGTCGGCCCAGCCGCAATCGATGGCTTGTTTGAGGTATTCCAAAGCTTCATCCGAGCGGTTGAGAAGGGCTTTATAGCTCGCCAGATCATAATAAGCCTGGGCATCGCTACCCTCCCAGATCCAACTGAAATCGTAGCCTTGTTTTTTTTCGATAAGCCGCAAAGATTCCTGGAAATGCGATTTCGCCTCCCGGCTCATGCCCAGCTCTTGGAAGGCTTTGGCCATACCGATGGTTGTTTTGGCCAACATGTATCCGATCCCCAATCCATGTGAGACCCTTTTGATAATTTCGTTCGCCTTCTTGAAGCTCTGGAGGGCTTTGTCATAATTCCTTTCGGCGAATTCGATCTGGCCCATCCCGCAGAAGGTCAAAGCCTGGAAAGCTCCTGTGTAAACATGGTCTGTTTTTTCCAGAATTTCGAGGGAACGATCATACCACTCCGCGGCTCTATCATATTGATTTTGATGAAGATATAAGTTCCCCATCATTGTCAGGGAACCCACGAACGTGACGATGCCCGCTTTCCTAGACTCTTCGAGAACCACGGCCTTATCTAATTGTTCTTTTGCCTCTTTGTAACGTCCATGCAAGAGGTGGATCCACGCCGCATTCATGTAGGCCGGTTGGTAATTGGGCTGAAGTTTCACATTGATCCTGTAGTGATCGAGGGCCATAGGGTATTTCGAAATTTTATATTCCCTTGCTGCCTGCACAGTGTAGGCCACTCCCAAAAAATAATGGGCCAAAGGATTGTCCGACTCTAGCTCCACGGCTCGTTTTCCGGCTTTTATGGCATCACCATATCGCTGCTCACGGGAGTAGCCATAGGCCAGCCACAGATAGGGATCGGTGAGGCCAGGATCCAGGTCGATGGCTTTTTGGAGGTAACCGATGGCAGCCTCCAGGTCCTCTTGGTTGGACGTGGCGATAAACTTCATTGTTAAAAGGTTGCCCAGTCCGGAGTAGGCTAATGCATATTCAGGGTCTTTTTCCTTAGCTTTTTCAAATAATCCTTGCGCTTTGGGCATGCCTTCCCTGCCCATCTGGTTTATGATCTGACGTCCTCTGGCATATAATTCATAGGCTTCGACTTCCATTGTTTCTGGGGAGGCAATCTTTTTCTTTTCGGTGTCCGATACATCCAGATCGAGAGATTGCATGAGTTCTGCAATAATCTGATCCTGGAGCTTAAAAATGTCCTCCATGGTTCCATCGACTTTGGCGGAACCGAAAATTTCTCCGCTGGAAATCTCGGCAAAATGGGAGGTGATCCGGATGGCGTTTCCCATCTTTTGGAACCCCCCCCAAACAAGCCACCGCACTCCCAAGGTCTTCCCCAAGTTAATGACCTCTTTTTCGGTGATGCTCTTGCTGGCGCGCCCTCCCAAGACTTTCAGTACCTTTTCTCGGCTCACAACCCTAAGGGATGCAATCTTTTTAAGATCTACTGACACGGTTTCCGCAATTCCACCGGAGAGCCAATCACAAGCAGGCTCCATGGTGATATTGGAAAAATCGATAACCGCCACAGAATTCTGGACCTCTTCTCTAATAGGAAGGATAGTTTCAACAGGTAAACCCGTTTTTAATTTTTCGAGATCCAGGAGAAATTCTTTTGCCGAAGCATAGCGTTGATTTATATCTTTGGCCAAGGCTTTGTGTACAACTTTTTCCATCTCCCCCGCCATGTCCGAATCTAATCCTTTAAAAGGCAAGGGAGGCTCGTTCAGGATCGCAAAGATCACAGCCTGGGCTGTTTCTCCCGGAAAAGGAAGCTTTCCTGTCACCATCTCATAGAGGATCACCCCAAGCGACCAGAGATCTGTGCGATGGTCGATCCTTTCTCCCCTTGCTTGTTGCGGCGACATGTATGCGGCTGTTCCCATGGTCGTGCCTTCTTCTGTCAAAAAAGCACTGCCGGATATCTTAGCGATGCCAAAATCCATGATCTTGGCCTTGCCGTCTTGGGTGACCATGATATTGCCGGTTTTGATGTCCCGGTGAACGACCCCCTTTTTATGGGCTTCACCAAGGCCTTCTGCAACCTGGATGGCTATATCTAGAGCTCGTTTCGCATCAAAAGCTTTTTTTTCGATTATCTTTTTTAGATCCTGGCCCCGGATAAAAGCCATGGAAATATACGGTCTTCCGTCAGCTTCATCACTTTCGTAAACGGTGCAGATATTGGGATGATCCAGGGCGGCGGCAGCTTGAGCCTCGAGCAGGAATCTTTCCCGAATATCCGGAAGATGTATAAAACCAACAGGCAAAAGTTTCAGCGCTACAGGACGCTTGAGTTTGGTGTCTTCAGCTTCATAGACAATCCCCATCCCCCCGCGGCCTAACTCCTTTTCAATTTCATACCGTTCCGCAAAGAGCTCTCCTGAAATCAGTTCGGGAGCTGTTGTTTGCATAGTCTGGGTAATACAAGGATCTTTGTCAAAAGGAGCTGTCAGATTAGCTCCGCATTCGGGACAAAATCGTGATTTTCCTGAAATTTCAGCCCTACAGTGGTTGCATTTCATGGAACGAATTTCCTTTTCTTCTCAATCGACGATAACACACCAAAAAACCCTAAGTCAATTTTCTCGATTCGTCTTTGCATTCGATTTGACACCCTACCCGTTCCCTGTTAAGCTTTTTTTGTATGTGAAGGGGAAATCGAAAAATGAGGAGGGATGATGCATAAAATCAAACGTAGAGAATTCATTAAAAACCTATCTATTGCTACTATGGGAACAGCGCTTGTGCCTACATTGTCTGAGCTGTCACATAAAAGAAACCCGCTGGACGGATCAAAGAGTAAAGTTGCCATTGTGCGTGATCCAAAGGCATCGACGAATAAAGGGCAAACTATCGATCCCAAAATAATCCAGAATATGATGAATGCCGCGATCAAAGGGCTGACCGGCCAAAAAAATGTGGCGGATGCCTATGCATCTCTTTTTCCCAGGCAAGAGAAAAACGACATCATTGCCATAAAAGTAAACTGCATGCATACGCACCCATTCACAGAGAGCTCCCGAAAAATCATTGGTTCCGTCGTGAATGGTCTGAAAAGTGCGGGGATCGCCGAAAACAACATCATCCTGTACGACTGGAAAAATGAGGACCTATCTGACTGCGGTTACACCAGGAACACGGAGTCTCAAGGAGTGCGGTGTTTTGGAAACGATGAAGAAGGTTGGGGTTACGAAGAAGTTGCGGTTGCGCCAGGCGGGGCATCCGTTCATCTGAGTAAAATCCTGGCAAGATGCACACACCTCATCAACATCCCTGTCCTTCGAGATCACCCCACCATCGGTGTCAGCTTGAGTTTGAAGAACCATTATGGTTCCGTCGACAGCCCTGTTTCTTTGCACGGGCCCAATTTCACCTGTGAACCACATATTGCGGAACTGAATGCGCTAGATCCCATAAAGAAAAAACAAAGATTGATCGTCCTTCCCGCTTTGGTGGGAGTTTATGAGGGACACCACTCTCCACCACAATTCGAGTACAATGGCTTGATCGCCAGCCAAGACTCCGTGGCTGTGGATTACGTAGGCTACAAGATCATCGAGGAACAACGAGTAAACCATGACTTGAGAGCTTTGGAAAAAACGGGGAGATATCCCACATACATCGATACATCAGCCAAGCTAGGTCTGGGTACAAACGATCCGAATAATATGGAGAGAATCACAATCGGTTGAGGTCTTTCCCGGACCATAGATGTCATAAAGAAAAGAGGAGAAAGATTCGTGCAAAAGAAGATATTTTTCTTATTATTCGTTGTCCTGCCGGTTTCCATTATCACCATTGGAACTGGTTTTGGACTTCTGAAAAATATTTCGAATGATAGCTGGCAGCCAGTTGCTACATTTTCTTTGTTGGGTTATGACCCGGACACAGGGGAAGTGGGGGGAGCTGTACAATCCCGGGTTTTCTGCGTGGGAAACGGGGTTCTCTGGGGCGAGGCCAACGTCGGAGTGGTTGCAACACAGGCCATCGTCGATGTGAGTTATGGACCCCAGGCACTCGCTCTTCTAAAGAAAAACATCCCGCCTGCAAAAATCGTGAAGCAGGTCTGGGAGGCCGATCCTGATCCCAAACCAGAGAGATGGACCAAACACGGACGTCAGTTTGCCGTCATGAACGCAAAGGGGGAATTCGCCGCGTTCACCGGATCAAAAGCCTCCGAATGGGCCGGCCACAAAAGCGGGAAGTATGTTACGGCTCAAGGAAACATCCTTGCTGGTGAGGCCGTCGTCGACGATATGGTTACGGCTTTTGAAAATACCGAAGGGCACTTATCCCTGCGTTTGCTAGCAGCACTCGAGGCTGGCCAAGCTGCCGGAGGTGACAAGCGCGGCATGCAGTCGGCCGCTCTGCTCATCGTAAAGAAAAACGGGGGTGTCTGGTTGCATAACGATGTGGTTTTGAGGCTCCAGGTCGATGACAATCCAGATCCCATCAAAGAACTCCGACGCCTTGTCGAAAAAGCCTTAAAAATGCGGTATCTTCGGCGGCGTTAGGAAAGTTATTCCTTTCGAACAAATACACAAGACACAACGCCTCCGTCCCGTTCCGCCTCACCAGTCATGATACCATCATCCTCAGTCAGGTTCAGATAGCAGACAGCATTATCCGTCATGACAGTTTTCCACTCCTCGGCGGAAAATTTCTGGGGAGCATACGCCAAATGGCAACGGCCGCATTTCAGCTCATAAATCTTCTCTCATTGATAACCTTCGCTCTGGGCTTGCGCCAACAGAGGTAACAGAGTCATCAGAAAGGCAATGCAGATGAATGATCTGACTCTAGTCACGATATTCTTCTTTAATATCCTATTTTTCCTATTATTTCTATAGTAATAGTACTCTGCCAAATTTCTAGAATTTATTCAAGTCTTATTTTCCCCCCGATACTCATCAAAATACGAGAGCAAACAAGGTGGCTTTGAGGTGTTTTATTCGTATCTCAAGCAGTCGGCGGGGTTGGCAGAGGCAGCCTTGACAGCCTGATACCCTACGGTCAATAGCGCAATCAGCAATGCCATCAACCCGCTCAGGACAAAAATCATGATGCTGGGATTGATGTGATAAGCAAAGCTTTTCAGCCAGTTTCTAAGGACAAAATAGGCAACAGGCCAGGATATGAGGTTGGCGACAAGAATCCACTTGGTGAAGTTTTTCGACAGCAAAACAAAGATGTCTGTGTTGGATGAACCCAGCACCTTCCGGATCCCGATCTCTTTGGTTTTTTGTTCGGCGATAAAAGCTGTCAAGGCAAAAAGCCCTAAACATGAAATTATGATCGCGATGCTGACAAAATACTGAAGTAATTGTTTCAGACGCTTCTCTGCCTCGTACTGTCTGGCAAAAGACTCATCCAGAAAACTGTATTCCAAGGAAAAACCTGGACAAAACTCCTTATACACACCCTCAATGTGTTTTATCGTATCGGCGATGTTGGTTCCGGCGATCTTGATGCAGGCTCTTCTTGTCCAATGATCCCAGGATATGGCCATCGCACCGATTTTTTTATGTAATGAGTTGTAGTGAAAATCCTTGACGACTCCGATAATCGTGTTTCTTCCCGAGTTGGTAGTCTGTCCCACAGGATCCTTGAATCCGAATTGTTTGACAGCTTCTTCATTGAGCAGGTATTTTCGGTCGAGATCGGTCCGGGTTTCATAGGAAAAGTTCCTACCCTCGATCACCTCGAGTTCCATCAGTTCGATAAAATCGGGATCAGCGTTTATGACTCGGAGCGGTACGCCGTCATCCTTATCCGGAATGGGCCAAGTATTCGTGTTTGTGATTTTTCCCGGAAGTTGATTCATAAACGTAACGCCTCGTACAGCTGGATTTGCGAACAATCGATCCTTAAATGCCTGTTTGCTGCTCAATATTTGCTCTGTTTCTCCTCTAAATCTGTCTCCTCTCATTGTGCAAGTCAACATCTGATCATAATCCATCCCCAGATCCGCATTCTGCATGTAGTTCAACTGGCGAACCACCGTGATGGTGGCAATGATTAGGGATATCGATATGACGAACTGGAAGGCGATCAGGAACTTGCTCATAACGGAGCCTTTCCTCCCTTTGCCGGATGTCCCTTTCAACACCAGAACCGGCTCCAACACAGATAAATAAAAAGAAGGGTAAACACCCGAGATAAAAGCCGTGAACAACATAATCCCGATGATCGCAACTAGTATCCTGGCATCGAACAGCATAAAAGTTATGCCCTCACCTGTCAGGGTGTTAAAATTGGGAAGCAGCAATCTCGTCAAAAATAGAGCTAATAGAAATGCGATGAAAACGATAATCAACGTCTCCCCAAAAAACTGCTTTTGGATGGAGCTCTTCCGGGCTCCCACCACTTTCCGTATAGCGATCTCCTTTTCCCTGGTTTTGGTTTTGGCGATCGTGAGATTGATGAAATTGATACAAGCAATGCCCAATATTAGCAGGGCAATAATGGAAAAAACTATGACTAAGTGGATGTTTCCGTGTTTGGTGTTTTTCTCATACTGCAGATAACTGGCAAAATAGATGTCATTGAAGGGCCGAAGGATAAGACGGTCTCCCTGGTATCGGTCAACCTCTGCGGCACGGTCATTGATTTTTTGTGCGAGAGCAGAGGTGTCGGCTTCTGGATTGACAAGTAAATATATCGAATGGTTGTAATTGCGAGAGGTCAAAAAATCATCATTTGCATCTATTCGTGTCATATCGTTGGCAGAGATAAAAGCATTGATGTCCATGTGGAAATTTTTGATATCCTGAACAACACCTGTAACGGCATAATCATAGCTGTTATTCATCTTAACCATTTTCCCCATCGGATTATCTTCCCCGAAAAGCCTTTTGGCTATCGACTCTGTCAGGATGAGGGAAAAGGGATTCGCCAAAGCTTTTTTGGGATCACCAGCAATAAAATCGAAATTGAACACTTCGAATATTTCATCATCAACCAAGGCGAATTCCGTCACCGTGAAAATTTTTTCGTTGTATTTTAAGGTAGGCTCCAACCAGAAATAAAATCTGATGGCCTGTTCCACCTCCGGAAAAACGATGGCTGTTTCCCGCAGATAGGGCGGCATCACCACCCAGGTCTGACTCTCGAGCCTGTAAATGCGGTCCTTGTTGATCTGTCCCGAATCGTAGCTCAACTGAACTTGAACCCAAAGAATAATCAGGATGGCACAGGTCATACCGACGGTAAGCCCGAAAACGTTTACGAAAGAGATTCCTTTGTGTTTGATAATGTTCCTGATTGCTACTTTTAAATAGTTGATAATCATATCAATCCATCCACTTGGTTTACTATATAGACGTCCCCCCGAATGGGAAGGTTGCTATGATGAGGTGATCAGTGTTTGTTTATCGAGTTTGGGTCGACTGCTCCTGACAAATATTTGTTGACAGATAAATAGCCTATAAATTTGCCATCTTTTATGATCTTAGGAGGTGTTTTCGTGGTGGGATTGAAAGCACTAAACCTGGAAAACCTGTTTCCGTATGGACCGTTTTCATTCCAGATACTATCAATATTATCTTTTGATCCAAAAAGACCTTTTTCGTTAAATATCGAATCAGGGTCCCATGAATCGGCGATTTTCCCCAAATATGTCCCGTCATCAGCAATCACTTCACTGCCATACAGAAATCCTGCACTCATGGCATCCAAGCCTTCTCCCAAGGAAGACCACATCGATGCCTTGCATCCTATAAAATTAACTAAACCAAAAATAATGATAGCGAAGAGGATTTTTTTCATATCAAAATAATAATACACATTGTCAAAAAAAGCATCATTCCCTTCTATCTGTATATCGGTTGGGAAGGGATTGTTTTTCCTGATAGAAATTTTTATACTATCTAAGAACAAATAGGAAGAGAGGAGACCACATGAAAAGAACATTCATTTTTGGGTTAGCATGCGTTTTATTTGTTTTTGGTGCATTATCTAGTTCCGATGATCCCGAACCTCTTAAGCTAAAGGGTTTTTTCCTGGGGATGGAAAAAGCGGAAGTCCATAACCTCTACCAGAAACTGAAGTCTGATCAGGTGGCACAATACATTTCAATAGAAAGCTCAGAGTTTCGAGATCTCATAAAGGTAGACAATGAATTCAGCAGTATGGGGAACAAAATCGAAGTCGGTTACGACGAAAGCGGGAAAGTCAATTATCTCAAATTTCAGTACAAAACAGTGGATATTCTTTTTGAAGCAACCGCACTGGAAGCAAAAGATTTTGTGAATAGGTTTCGAGAAGAATACCGCATCCCAGAAATGGAGTTCAAAGATATGGGAATGGTCAAAACTTGGAGTTACTCGGACGAGGCACGAAAATTCTCGATCTCAATCGATGACTATAAAAATATCACCCTAAAAACCCTTTTTACTCCTTTTCCATAAATCGGCTCAATTTCCAACCAACTCCTGATTTAGTTACAAAGGCAGCTTTGCATTTGCAGCTAGACTTGATATATGCTGAAAAAAGGAATAAATGAAGAGATCTGCCTTGGTCCTTTTGATCTGTTGCGTTTTTTATGCCTGCAACCCATCCAAACCTGATGGGAAACCGATCAAACCTCTCCTGGCCAGCCGTATAAGTATTCAAAGAAATATCGTTTACGGTTCTGATGACATTTCAAAACAGGCCCTGGATTTATACTTACAGGGTCGTCATACTGGCGAGCCTAATTGGTTTGTGCTTGTTGAGGAATCTCGTCCGACTGTCATACACTTTCACGGCGGCGCATGGCTTGATGGGGATAAAACACAGGAGGACATGCGTATTCTCCCTTATTTAGATCGGGGATGGCATGTGGTGAACGTAAATTACCGATTAGGAGAAAACACTGCGCCCAAGGCAGTGGATGATGCAATGTGTGCTCTTCTTTGGGTAAGCAAAAATGCGGAAAATTATCGATTTGATACCGATAAAATAGTACTGACTGGATTTTCCGCAGGAGGCCACCTTGCGCTTATTTCTGGTCTTTTAAACAGTAAATCCAAAAGTCATGACTGCTTTGTTGGAGACAGTCTCAACATTCGGGCTGTCGTCAATTGGTTTGGCATTTCTGACATTGCAGCACTTGACACTTATTTTCAATTCAAATTATTTCCCCCCAAATTCAACTACCCTCGGAGATGGATAGGAAATGAGCGCGGTCTACAGTCTATCTCCAAACTCTACTCTCCGATTAATCACATCACTCCTGACTCTCCTTCAATATTTACTATTCATGGGACAAATGACTTGGTTGTTCCGTTCAACCAGTCCGTTGCTTTACACAAAGCCCTCGATAAGGCCGGAGTTAGGAATCGCCTCATCTCATTAGAGGACCGGAACCATGGAGGTTTCTCAGATGAAGAGGGTGTGTATGTCTTCGATCAAGTATTTATTTTTTTAGCCGATCAGGGTGTTAGGGAGTTCACTCCTTTTCTTTTTCCATAAATCGGCGCCACTTCTCCATCAGTTCCTGATTCAAGTCTAGCGGCGGTTGGGCATCTGCAGGAAGGAATGGTTTGTAGGGATGCTCGGCAGAATAGGCCTCGAACTCATCCCGCAGTTTTTTCAACTCCTCGGGTTTGATCATCAAATCGATAGCAGACGCCGCCATCGCCTTGGCCCCAGCATTCAAACCTTTCCAAGCTGTCGACCCATAATTGCAGGAGACAGAAGACCAGTGGTGCCCGATGGAGCCCGGGACTTGGCCAGGAAATCGTATCGTCGCTGTGGGTGCAACGAGAGTAACATCGCCAACATCCGACGATCCTCCCCCGACAAAAAATCCCTGTCTGTCTTTGAGCTTACCGACTTCTGTCGGCATTCCCGTTTCTTCACGGCCAAGTTCCTTTTGCAAAGCCTTGGCATAAGCCTGCTCATCCTCGGTCCATTCTGGCATCCCGACTAGCTCGATGTTTTTTTGCAAAAGTTCAGCAGCAGCTTTATTGGCATGGCGCTGGTGGACAGCAGACAAAATCCTGACCTTGGATAATTCCGTTCCGCTGGCCAGAGCTCCGGCCTTGGCACAGTTGAGAACCCTCTCGTACATGGCCTCCAGCCTCTCGTCGCTGTTTCGGATAAAATACCATACACTGGCTTTGTCTGGAACCACGTTGGGAGCCTCTCCTCCACCCACTATGACATAATGCATCCGGTAGGTGTAGAAGAGATGTTCACGGAGATAGTTGGTCGCAACATTCATGATGTCCACTGCATCGAGGGCACTACGTCCTCCCCAGGGGGATGCCCCATGAGCTGTTTTCCCCGTGAAGGTAAAGATAACTGAAAAAAGGGCATTGCCGCCAACTCCATAGCTTGTGCCAAAACCGCTGCTGCTGTGGTTGTCGATAACAGCATCCACATCATCGAAAAGTCCGGCTCGGATCATGTAAGGTCGGCTTATAAGGGTTTCCTCTGCCGGCGAACCAAAAACCTTTATGGTTCCCTTTAATCCATGTTTGTCTATTGCCTCTTTGACGGCGATCGCCGCCGCTGCCGCAGCGGTGCACATGGTATTATGGCCGCAGCCGTGGCCAGGAGCTCCCTCGACGAGCGGATCCTGAGTTGTACCCCTTCCCTTTTGGGAGATCATCGGCAAGGCGTCGTATTCCCCGAGGATGCCGATCACCGGCTTCCCTGAACCGTAACTGGCCACGAAACAGGTCGGCATTCCTGCTGCTCCACGTTCAACCGAAAATCCAGCCTCCTCAAGCGTATCGGCCAGGAGCTTGGACGATTTGAACTCCTGCATCCCCAATTCAGCATACTCCCAAATAGCATCGGAAATCTTACCGAATTTCTCAACGATCTCAGATTGGCTCAACCAATCCAGCGCGAGTTTTTTTTCTTTGGAAACTTTTTCCTTTGCCAGTCCATACGAACAAAAGGCTAGAATCATAACTAAGACACAAATCAGGGAGCAAACCCTTCGTTTAGACAGTGTTGACATCATTTTCCCTCCATTCTTTTATATTTTACTTCTCGCTTATTCAGTCTATTCCCTGATTTTGATTTGTCAAGGTTGAAGTTAACACCCCCATTCACCAAATCTCAACATAATCTTCACACAGCCTAAACCAAAATTATTTCTATTCTCCTTATAGTGGTTAAAGAGGAATAATCGATCTTGACACGGCTCAAAGGTTGTCTTACATTTTTTTTTCATTTTTATGACATTCTAGTGACAACTTCAGGAAAAAGAGCATCAATAATAAAGAATGGAGGACCAAAGTTTGGTCTAATTGACCAAACTTAATCCGTGTTGATATAAAAAAAAAAGGAGCTACCCCAGCTGACAATGGAACAACGTTGGCATCGAACGGTGGGAAATCTTGCCGCATTTATCGTCGGGAATATCATATACGCAAAATCAAAGGGCGAGACAGCAGAAGATTATGGAAAGTTCTTGGGAGAACTCCATGCTCTGAGCTGGAATAAAGAAAGAGCGGGCGAACCAGCCTATCTTGTGGGAGGCATATCGAGGAATTTTCAGATGTTAGAGAACTTCCGGTTGGTGTACAAACAAGAACTTCAAACGGAATGGATTTATTTCACTGTAAGCGTGAAAAAATAAAAGCAACTAGTATGATGGAATGAAGTTGACACCATGCCTGATTCCTTGATATTCTTTTGCCGACCGAACATGGGAAAACGAGGGAACAGCAATGCCATATAAGTGCCCTAAATGCAACACCGATAATCCCGACACCCTTAAATTCTGCGGGGAGTGCGGCACGCAACTTCCCTCCCTCACCGATGTTGCTATCACTGAAACCATGGAAACACCCAAAGAAGAATTAACCTCGGGAATGGTTTTTGCCGGCAGGTACCAGATCATCGATGAGCTGGGCAAAGGCGGAATGGGGCGAGTCTACAGGGTTTTGGATAAAAAACTGGACGAGGAGATCACACTTAAGCTCATAAAGCTTGAGATAGCTATAGACAAAAAGACTGTTGAACGCTTCAGCAACGAACTAAAAATTGCTCGCAAAATCGGCCACAAGAACGTGGCCCGGATGTTCGACTTGAACGTGGAAAAAGGCACCCACTACATCACGATGGAATATGTGAGGGGCGAGGACCTGAAAAAACTGATCAGACAGATGGGGCAACTAAGCGTAGGGCAGGCCATCCCGATTGCCATTCAGATCTGTGAAGGATTAGGGGAAGCTCATCGTTTGGGAGTTGTGCACAGGGATTTAAAGCCCCAAAACGTGATGGTGGACGAGGATGGGAATGCCCGGATCATGGATTTCGGGATTGCCCGTTCGGTCGAAACCAAGGGCATCACTGGGGCAGGCGTGATGATCGGAACACCCGAGTACATGAGCCCTGAGCAGGTCGAAGGAAAGGATGTCGACCAGCGTTCCGACATCTATTCCCTGGGCGTGATCTTGTACGAGATGGTCACAGGACAGGTTCCCTTCGAGGGCGACACCCCCTTTACCATCGGGGTAAAACACAAAAGCGAAAAACCCAAAGATCCGAAGGATCTCAATACACAGATTCCCGATGACCTCAACCAAGTGATCCTCAAATGCCTGGAGAAAGAGAGGGAAAACAGATACCAGAGCGCTGGAGAACTGCAGAACGAACTGACGAACATCCAAAAAGGGATCCCGACCACAGAAAGAATAACACCAGCGAAAAGACCTCTCACCTCCAAAGAAATCACGATCACGGTCGGATTGAGGAAACTTTTTGTACCGGCCTCGATCATTCTGGCTCTTGTCGTGATCGCAGTTGTCGTGTGGCAGCTCCTCCCCCAAAAGGAAGCCTTTCAAGCCCCCATAATCGAAAACTCTGTCGCTGTGATCAGCTTCGAAAATTTAACGGGAGACGAGAAGTATGATTACTACCGACGGTCCATTCCCAACCTGCTGATCACAAACCTCGAGAATGCTGGCTTTTCCTATGTGGTCAGCTGGGAACGGATGCGGGACCTTCTCAAACAGATTGGAATGGGAGATGTGGAAATCATCGACAGCGAAGCAGGATTCCAAGTCTGCCGACGGGAGGGTGTCCAAGCCCTTGTCACCGGCAGCATCAACAAGGCCGGTGACATGTTCGCCATCGAATTGAGAATACTGGATGTGGAAACCAAAAGGCACATCAAAACCGCCACTTCGCGAGGTGTCGGGGAACAGAGCATCATAGAAACACAGATCGACGAGCTGAGCAGAGATATCGCCCGGGGCATAGGCATTGCCCAACAGAAAATCGAAGAATCGAGGATCCAGATAGCCGATGTCTCGACCGACTCGATTGAGGCTTACAATCATTATCTTAAAGGTGTGGAACTTCTCTTTAAGATTTATTTGGATGAAGCACAGGAATCTCTTGAAAAAGCCGTGGCGATCGATCCCTCCTTTGCAACAGCTTATCGCTACCTTTCATTGGTATACCACCAAGCCGAAAATCCCAAAGCAAGAGATGAGGCCCTCAAAAAGGCCAAGGAATTTTCTGAAAGAGCGACCGAAAAAGAGCGACTATTCATAGAGGCCACTTACGCTGCTCTGGTGGATAACGATGTCATTAGAAGTCTGAATATTTTCAACAGCATCGTGGAGAAATATCCCAAAGAAAAACGCGCATACTTTTGGATAGGCATATATTATTACTTAAGAGGTATTTCTGACAAAGCCATAGAAGCGTACAAAAAGGCACTGGAGCTGGATCCTGATTACGGGGACGCCTTGAATATGATCGCTTACGCCTATGCACAAAGAGAAGACTACAATGAGGCACTGGCTCATTTTGAAAAGTATGCCTCTATATATCCTCAGGATGCCAACCCGCTCGATTCCATGGCAGAGCTGTATTTTTTGATGGGACGGCTGGATGAATCGATCGCAAAATACCAAGAAACATTGAGACTAAAACCCGATTTCGGATCCGATTGGATGCTCTCCTACATTTTTGCTTTCAAAGAAGAATACGATAAAGCGATGAGATGGATCGAACGATATATATCTATGGTTCCCTCTCCAGGAAGAAAAGCGGCGGGCCATTTTGCGAAGGGATTTTATCATTATTGGCTGGGAAATTTAAACGAATGCCTCGATGAATTTCAAATAGCCGCGGATCAAGCAGAAAAGATCGGAAATGAACCTTTGAAAGCGAGAATAGAAGCGATGAAAGGATGGATATATTATGACAGAGGGGATTTTGAACTCAGCCGGGAACACTTCAAAAGCTGGTTCGACTCTATGGCAGAACAGATACCTCAGTTCGAACAACCTTTCAAAGCCATATACCTCTTCGATCTCGGATATCTGGACTTAAAACAGGGACAAATCGAGTCGGCAAAATCCGGGGCCGAAAAAATCGAATCAATGCTGCCCAATATTTCACCTGAGAATAAGGATCTTGTTAAATACATCTTTGACATGCTCAGCGGGGAAATATTATTGGCAGAAGGCTCTATACAACAGGCCATTGCAATCGGTGAAAAGATATCGGGAGAAGCATTCCGCCTCACCACAAGACCTAGTGAAACCATCGTTTATAATATGCCCTTCTTTAAGGATGTGCTGGCAAGAGCTTATGCTAAAAATGGCAATTTGGATAAAGCCATTGCCACATATGAAAAATTGATCACCTTCGATCCACAAAACAAGGCGAGATATCTCGTTCATCCTTTGTATCATTACAGGTTGGCCATGCTGTACCAGGAAAAAGGCTGGACAGGCAAAGCCATCGAGCAGTACGAAAAATTCCTCGATATCTGGAAGGATGCCGACCCCGACCTTCTTGAAGTCGAGGACGCCAGTAAGAGGCTGGCAGGATTGCACTAAATCTTTTTATCGCTTATTCGTTCCCATATCGATTCTATATTGTACTCAGTGATATCGATATCGCGCATTTTTGTTATTCTGTCCTTGAAATAGGGGAAGTCCTTCTCTGTTGTGTATTTTTTCTTGGCTTCTTCCAATGTCACGCCCATTCGAAACATCTCCGATACACCATCCCACAAAGTGGATAAATATTTGTACTGCTCCTTAAACGTTTCAACAGAGAGAAACATATCTGAATGAGCCATATTCACATACTTGATCTCCCGCCCGCTCTCGACGATTCTGCTCCAGTTTTCCAGAGTGATTGAAAAATCCGATTTCAGCTCTTTCCGGATAATAGGCAGCAATTGATCCGGGGCCACATCTCCTATGGCCACAAGCCCTTCTTCCGGCACGAAGATCACGATGTCGCTGTCCGTGTGCATGCCTCCGATCGAATACAACTCGATGGTCATGTCTCCCATGTCGAGTACCATGTTTTTCTCGAATAACACAGAAGGATATGTCGGAACGAAGCCGCTCTGCAATTCCGGAATGGCCAGGTTGAGGCAGGCAATAAACTCCTCTGTAAACTTATAATCTCTGCTTTCAGGATCCAAATGCTTCAGTGCCTCTTCGCGGTCCTTTTGCATTCCCTTGAATTTATCGACAAGTTTGACCAACCCTTCCCCTGTGAGTTCCTCCCTCATGCCTGATGGGGTGTTTTTGTGCCCGACGACTGTCGCATCGGCATAGATCTGGTTCCCAGCTGTGTGATCGTGGTGAAAGTGTGTGTTTATCAGATATTTGAAATCGTTTCTTCCAAACTCTTTCTCGATCACTTTCCTGATCCTGGCGTCATGGGCCCGGATCAAACTCGTTTCGATCACGACGATGCCTTTTTCTGTGGCAAGGGCTACCGTAGCGATTGTCTGCATGTAGTCGCAGACCCCAACGAGAAGAACCTTGTCGCTCCACCTTTTTTGATGCAAAGGCAATTCCACTCCTGCATGTAACACCATCGATAAAAAGGCGATCAACACAACAGACATAACGATTTTGATTAATGTTCGCATCAACTAACCTCCTTGATGAATTATAATTTTTTCCATTATTCATACCGTAGACTATCCACAGGTTCGGCTAGAGCAGCTCGAATAGCCTGATAGCTCACTGTCAGCAGCGTAATCCCCAGAGCCAAAGCGCCCGCCAACAGGATTGAATCCACTCGAATATACGTACTGTAGGCAAAGTTTTGCAGCCAACGATTCATGAAAAAATAGGCAAGCGGACTCCCGATTATAAAGGCAAAACCAACCTGTTTGATAAAATCTTTCACCAACAAAATGGTGATGTTCGGCACGGACGCTCCCAGCACTTTGCGTATGCCGATCTCCTTGGTACGCTGCTCGGCTGTGAAGGCGGCCAAACCGAACAAACCAAGACAACCGATAAACACAG
>Ga0114922_10001791_pt1 | contig 20367 bp, 33 predicted proteins | sample AartaG_FD_100975 | JGI IMG/M metagenome (GOLD analysis project Ga0114922, IMG submission 100975) | Deep subsurface microbial communities from Aarhus Bay to uncover new lineages of life (NeLLi) - Aarhus_00045 metaG | ecosystem: Environmental > Aquatic > Marine > Oceanic > Sediment | place...
GACAACGTGAATTTGGAGATCAACTTGATCACGAATGTAGCGATGGAGAAGGGGATGCGGTTTGCCATACGAGAGGGCGGCCGCACGGTCGGAGCAGGATCTGTCACCGATATCATCGAATAAAATGGGAGAATCGCAAAGAAGTTTTAGCATAGACAAACGAGGAGAACGGAGTACTGGAAATGGAAAAAATTAGGATTAGGCTTCAGTCATTTGATCATCGTCTGTTGGATCAGTCTGTGAAAGATATCGTTATCAAAGCCAAAAGAACGGGTGCGAATCTTTCTGGTCCCATTCCGCTGCCTACACGGATTCATCGGTTTTGTGTTTTGCGTTCCCCTCATGTGGATAAAAAGTCCAGAGAACATTTTGAAATGAGAATTCATAAGCGACTGATAGATATCAGCGACTACAACAACGAAACGATTGAGGAACTGCAGAAGCTGGAACTTCCTGCAGGGATCGATGTGGAGATTCAGGCATTTGGAGCCGGGGGAGAATAGCGATGGTTGAGGGCTTGATCGGGAAGAAAATAGGTATCACTCAGAATTTTGACGACCAGGGAAACGTCTTTCCAGTGACCGTTATCCAGGCAGGCCCATGCATGGTCTTTCAGAAAAAAACCGAAAAAAAAGATGGTTATTCGGCCATTCAATTGGGTTTTGTGGAGGAGCGAGCCCGGAAAAAGCCCAACAAGCCGCTGTCCGGCCATGCTGAAAAAGCGGGAATCCCTGTGCCGAAAATTTTACGTGAATTCCGATTCGTCGAGAAGGCGGAGGTGAAGGTAGGAGATCAATTTTTTGTGGATATTTTCGGAAAAGGTGAAAAAGTCAATATAACAGGACGAAGCAAGGGCAAGGGTTTTGCAGGTGTCGTCAAGCGTTGGGGCTTCCATGGCGGTAAAAGCAGTCATGGATCGATGTTTCATAGACACGCTGGATCCATCGGCGCCTCGGCATATCCTTCCCGTGTTGTCAAAGGGAAAAAAATGCCAGGGCATTTGGGAGATGAAAGAGTGACAGTAAAGAATCTGATGGTTGTCCAAGCGGATAAAGAAAATAATCTGCTGGTGGTCAAAGGTTCTATCCCCGGGGCAAACGGGGGTTATCTCTTGATAAAAAAGACTGATTTTCAGCCAGCCGCTATCCCAGAAATGCCTCAGGCAACAGAAGAGAAGGCAGCCGAGAGTAAAAAGCCCGAAGAAAAAAAATAAGAGAAAACAATGGCAAAAGTACACGTTTTAGACCAAACAGGCAAAAAAACAAAAGAGATAAATGCGCCCGAAGAAGTCCTGTCCTATCCGCTGAAGGAGCATTTGATATACGAGGCTGTCGTCAATTATCGAGCCAACCAGAGGCGCGGGACAGCATCGACGAAAACTAGAGCCGAGGTAAGGGGAGGCGGTCGAAAGCCTTGGAGACAAAAGGGGACTGGAAGAGCAAGGGCGGGAAGCACTCGGTCTCCACTCTGGAGATCTGGTGGAATAACATTTGGTCCGAAACCTAGGGATTATTCCTACAAGATGCCGAGAAAAGCCAAAAGAAATGCCCTGAAATCTGCTTTAGCCATGAAGTTTGCCGAAAAACAAATAATGGTTTTGGACAACCTGAAGTTCAAAGAGCCGAAGACAAAAGAAGGAGCGAATTTCTTAAAGAAACTTAAACTTGATTCTGTGCTCGTCATCGACAATAAAGACAACAAAAACTTGTTCCTTTCCCTGCGCAACATTCCCAAAGTCAAAGCTGTCGACTTTAACCAGATCAATATTTACGATGTTTTGAATCATAAATCGCTTGTGTTTACAGAAAAAGCTTTCGAGTTACTGATGGAGAGATTGAAGTGATAAAGGACCCTTACAAAATCATATTGAAGCCTGTTATGACAGAAAAGAGTTCCTGGTTGAAAGAAATGAATCGAGAAGTCTGTTTCGAAGTGGACCCAAGGGCTAATAAAATCGAGATCAAGGAAGCCGTCGAGAAACTGTTCAAAGTCAAAGTGGATAGAGTCCACATCGTTAAGAAGAAGGGGAAGAAAAAAAGAGTGGGCAGGAACGAGGGGTGGACGAAAGATTGGAAAAAAGCGTACGTAAAACTCAAAGAAGGCGAAAAAATGATCGAATACTTTGAGGCTGTGTAAAATGGGAATAAAGACATACAGACCCACAACATCGAGTATGCGTCAAAAGACGGGACTCACATTCGAGGAACTTACCACCAGGGAGCCTCACAAACCTCTTGTGCAATCTCTAAAAAAATCCGGGGGACGGAATGCACGCGGGAGGATCTCGATCCGCCATCGCGGAGGTGGACATAAAAGGTTGTACCGCATCATCGATTTCAAGCGCGATAAGATCGATGTTCCAGGGATCGTGGAGACCATAGAATATGACCCCAACCGTTCCGCTTTTATCTCTTTGATAAAATACAGAGATGGGGAGCGACGGTACATTTTGGCGCCTGAGAATCTTCAGGTCGGACAGGCTATCGTCTCTGCAGACAGACAGGTGGATGTCCTTCCTGGAAATGCCATGCCTCTCCGATATATTCCTATGGGAACGATCATCCATAACATCGAGATGAGGAAATCAAAGGGAGGACAGATGGCCAAAGCGGCGGGTTCCGGAGCCCAAATCCTGGCCAAAGAAGGTGATTACGCACAAATTCGCTTGCCCTCATCGGAAATTCGGAAAATACACCTCGAGTGTCGGGCAACTGTCGGACAGGTCGGGAATGTCCAGCATCAGAATATTTCAATCGGAAAGGCGGGGAGAAATCGCTGGAAAGGGAAGAGACCTCATGTGAGGGGGACGGCCATGAATCCCGTCGACCACCCTCATGGTGGAGGCGAGGGAAAGGCCAAAGGCGGCCGTGATCCCGTCTCACCCTGGGGTCAGCCCACTAAAGGTTACAAAACGAGAAGAAACAAAAGAACAGCAAAATATATAGTTCGCAGAAGGAGTAAGTAGTCATGGGTAGATCTCTGAAGAAGGGTCCGTATATCGAGGATAAGTTGCTGAAAAGGGTCAATGAGTTGTCTGCTCAAAGAGGCAAGAGGCAGGTCATAAAGACTTGGTCCCGTCGGTCTACGGTCATTCCAGAAATGGTGGGATTGACGATCGCCGTTTACAATGGAAAAAGATTTATTCCTGTTTTTATCACAGAAAATATGGTTGGACATAAACTGGGGGAATTTTCCCCAACCCGGACTTTTAAAGGGCATACATCAAGAACAGCAAGAACTATCAGGATGAAGAAATAAATGAACGAAAAAAATATCGTTGCCCATGCTGTATCGAAATATGCGAGGATATCGCCACAGAAATGCCGGCTGGTGACTGACCTCATCAGGGAAAGATTTGTGGGCGAAGCTCTCACCATTCTTCATTTTTCGAAAAAGAAAAAAACCAGTGTCATTATCGAGAAAGCACTGCGCTCAGCCATTGCCAATGCCCAGCTAAAGACTCCTAATATTGACGTGGACGATCTGTTTATATCCGAGATCTTTGTCAATCCTGGACCTCTTTGGAAAAGATGGAAGGCGGCTCCTATGGGAAGGGCAGCGAGAATACTGAAACGGACAAGTCATGTCCATGTATATTTAGAAAAAAAGAGAGGAAATTAAATTGGGCCAGAAAACACACCCTCACGGATTTCGATTGGGTTTTAACAAGCAATGGAGTTCCCGTTGGTTTGCCAAAGGACCCGAGTATTGCAGGCTGATTCATGAAGACCTGAAAATGAAAAAAATCATAAAGAAGAGGTATTATCATGCCGGGATCTCGGAAGTCGATATCGAACGTGTAGGTCCGAAGATCAGAGTGATTGTTCACACGGCGCGTCCCGGAATCGTGATCGGTCGCGGCGGCAAGGAGATCGAAAGTCTCAAAACCTATCTTCAGGGAATCGCTCAAAAAGAAGTGTACATCGATATCCGAGAAGTGGATAAACCCGAACAGGATGCCCTCCTGGTTGCCGAAGGAATCGCCATTCAGCTGGAAAAAAGGATAGCCTACCGTAGAGCCATGAGAAGAGCTGTGGAGATGGCCATGAAAATGGGGGCCAAGGGAATAAAAGTCATGTGTTCGGGTCGATTAGGCGGTGTGGAAATTGCCCGATCAGAGTGGTATCTAAGGGGACAGTTACCCTTGCAAACTTTAAGAGCCAACATAGATTACGGTTTCACAGAGGCATTCACGACATATGGCCAGATAGGAATCAAAGTTTGGATATACACGGGAGATGTGGAGAAAGAAAAAGTGACATCTCAGACTGGAGAAGTTGAGGAGATTTAACCATGCTTATGCCAAAAAAGGTTAAATACCGAAAACAACAAAGGGGCCGGATGAGAGGCAAGGCACTGCGTGGGTCCCAATTGACTTTCGGAGAATACGGACTGCAGGCGATGGAGCCATATTGGATCACAGCCAGGCAGATCGAAGCTGGCCGGATTGCCATCACACGTCACGCCAAAAGGAAGGGTAAGCTGTGGATTCGTGTATTTCCTTGGAAACCCGTGACGAAAAAACCCACAGAGGTCAGGATGGGCAAAGGTAAAGGCGATCCTGAGTTTTGGGTGGATGTGATCAAACCTGGGCGTATTTTATATGAGGTGGAAGGTATCTCTGAAGATGTAGCGAAAGAAGCTATGCGATTGGCTTCCCATAAGCTTCCGATCAGAACACGATTCATTTCAAGAGAAAGCAGGGAGTGGAGATGAAAGCTATAGAATTGAGAGAACTGTCTGATGATGAACTGTTGCAAAAGGATGAAGAATTGAAAGATCAGCACTTCAAGTTGAAATTTCAGCATGCTTTGGGTCAGTTGGAAAATGCCATGAAGTTGAAAAACATTAAGCGGGACAGGGCAAGAATTTTGACCATAATGAAGGAAAGGAAGGAAGGGAAAGAAGAACAATGAGCCATCAAACGAGTCGAACATCCAAAGTCGGTGTGGTCATCGGAAACAACATGAAAAAAACTGTGACCGTTCTCATCGAGCGTCAAGTGAGACATCCCTTTTACAAAAAAATCGTGAAACGTCGGAAAAAATTTCTTGCCCACGATGAGTACGAAAAATGCAAAGTCGGAGATCTGGTTAAGATCGTGGAAACCAGACCCATGAGTAAGAGAAAGAGGTGGAGGGTACAGGAAATTTTGGGATTGTCCTCTGCCGATACAGAAAAAGAATTCGAGGTCAATAAAGAATGATTCAATCAGAAACGATGCTCAAAGTGGCCGATAATTCTGGCGCCCGGAAAATTCTTTGCATAACACCTCTTGGCGGAGGAGTGGGTAAGACTGCCGCTATCGGGGATATCATTTCAGCCTCAGTTAAGGAAGCTGAGCCTGAAAGCAAAATACCTAAAGGAAAGGTTGTTCGGGCTGTTATCGTGCGAACGAGGAAAGAAGTCAGGAGAAGAGATGGATCCTACATCCGCTTTGATGATAATGCGGCTGTTATCATAAACCCCCAGGGTGAACCCCTCGGCACGCGTGTGTTTGGGCCTGTTGGGAGGGAATTGCGAGAGAAAAAGTTCATGAAAATCGTTTCCCTCGCCCCGGAGGTTATCTGATGAATAAGGTGATGTTCAAAAAAAATGATTTGGTCGTGGTAATCAGTGGCAAAGACAAGGGAAAAACAGGCAAGATCCTGAAAGTATTTCCAGAGAAAAATAAGGTTGTCGTGGAAAAGGTCAATTTCATCAAAGAATTTATCCGTCGGGATCAGAGTCGAAACGTTCAGGGAGGCGTGATGGAAAAGGAAGCGCCGATCCATGTTTCCAATTTGATGCTCTACTGTACGGAATGCGGCCGTGGAATCAGGATGAGAAAAAAAATACTGGAAGATGGAAGCAAGATTCGAATGTGTAATAAATGTGAATCGACGATTGAATAGGAAAGGTGAGGTATAAGGAATGAGTCGTCTTCAGGAAAAGTACCAAAAAGAAATAATCCCTGAGCTACAAAAGGAGTTGTCCATAAAAAACAAGATGGCAGTTCCGAGGCTTGAGAAGATCGTTATCAACGTGGGAGTCGGAGATGCTCTCCAGAATATCAAATTATTGGATACGGCAAAAACAGAGCTGAGTTTGATTACGGGGCAATTCCCGGCTACTGGCAGAGCAAAAAAATCCATATCATCCTTTAAGCTCCGGCAAGGGCAAGCCATTGCCTGTTATGTGACTCTTAGAGGAAAAAGAATGTATGAATTCATAGATCGGTTGGTCAACATCGTTCTTCCCCGTGTGCGAGATTTCCGGGGTGTTTCCTCTCGAGCCTTCGATGGGAGAGGCAATTACACCTTGGGCATGAGGGATCAGCTGGTTTTTCCTGAGATAGACTACACAAGAGTGGAAAGGCCAAGAGGGATGAACATAACGATCGTGACCTATTCAGAAAGCGATGAGCAGGCACTCGCCTTGTTAAAAAAACTAGGCATGCCTTTTAGCGAAGGAATATAAGGAAAAACAAATGGCAAGAAAAGCGATGGTGGCGAAATATCAACGAGAACCCAAATTTCCGACGAGGAAGAAGTTCAGGTGTCGGATATGCGGGCGTTCCAAGGGGTATTATAGAAAATTCGATATGTGCCGTTTGTGTTTTCGTGAGCTAGCTTTAAAGGGAGATATCCCCGGAATAATAAAGGCATCATGGTAATTTGAGGGAGAAGATATGAGTTTAACAGATCCTATAGCGGACATGCTGACAAGGATACGTAATGCCGTGCTTGTCAATAAGAAAGAAGTGGTCATGCCCTCTTCTCGTTTAAAAGTGGAAGTCGCAAAAATTTTAAAAGAAGAAGGGTACATAAAGAATTTTAAGGTTATCGATGATAACAAACAGGGAAACCTGATCTTAGCTTTGAAATATACGGATGGCAACCACAGCGTCATCACGGGACTTCAGAAGATCAGCAAGCCTGGATGCCGCATCTATTGCAAAAAAGATTCTATACCCAAGGTTTTGGATGGACTCGGGGTTGCTATAGTTTCCACATCCAGAGGTCTTGTCTCAGGAAAGAAATGTGTAGAAAATGGACTAGGCGGCGAGGTTTTGTGCTATATCTGGTAATAAAAAAGATGAGAGGGGAAGTAAGATGTCAAGAGTAGGAAAACAGCCAGTGCCGATACCGGAAGGAACGAAGGTCAATATCCTTTCTGATCGTATCGAGGTGGAAGGGCCAAAAGGTGAGCTGACTTCCCCCTTGTTCTCAGGGATCCTTATACAGATGGAAAACGATCAGATGGTTTTTACGCGGGAAACCGATTCCCCTCAACACAGATCCTTACACGGCTTATGCCGGACATTGGCCGATAATGCCGTGGTGGGAGTATCCGTCGGATTTGCCAAAGAACTGGAAATAGTCGGAGTGGGGTACAGAGCCAAAATGGATAAAAATAAGCTGGAACTAAGCCTGGGCTACTCCAAGCCAGTCGTGTATGAAATACCCGAGGATATCGAGATCGTTCTGCTAAAACCTACGTTGATAAGCATAAAAGGGATCGACAAACAAAGGGTAGGACAGGAAGCCCACAAGATTCGGAGTTTTCGCAAACCGGATCCTTACAAACTTAAAGGGATCCGCTATGTCGGAGAACATTTGATCAAAAAAGAACGCAAGGCAGGAGTTGTCGGTGTATAACAAAAAAACGTTATTGAAGACAGAGGCTAGAAAAAGAATACGCAAGCGGATACGGAAGAAGATCAAAGGGACGGCAGAAAGACCCAGAGTTTATGTTTTTAAATCCAATCGTTATTTATACTCGCAGGCCATTGACGATGATACAGGAATGGTTTTGGCTGCAGCTTCGAGCAGGGAAAAAGAATACCTTGAGAAAAAGAAAAAAACTAAAAATGTGGAAGCTTCGAAAGCCGTGGGTGAGATGATCGCCAAAAGGTTGAAAAAGAAAAAGATAAAACAAGTCGTATTCGATAGAGGCATTTATCCTTATCACGGCCGTGTCAAAGCCATGGCAGAAGCGATAAGGAAAGAAGGCCTCATTTTTTAGGTATCCCATAAGGAGGAGAAACAGTGGCAGAGGAAGAAAAAAAGGAAGAAACCAAGCAGGCACCAGTTCAGGGAACTCCAGATAAAAAAACTCAAGAGACTGAAAAAAAAGTAAGACCGATCAGACGTCCAAGCCGCCGAGGATTCGGAAGGCGACGTGAAGAAGAGGAAGATGTCGAATTCAAGGATCAGGTGATTTCTATCCGCAGAGTGACCAAAGTTGTCAAGGGGGGAAAAAACCTTAGCTTTTCTGCTTTGGTGGCCGTCGGAAATGAAAAAGGGATGGTTGGAATCGGCAAAGGAAAAGCACGGGAGGTTCCGGTGGCTATCTCTAAGGCCGCACAGGATGCCAAAAAGAATATGATCGTAGTCCCGATTATCAATACCACAATCCCTCACTTCATCAAAGGAATCCACGGTGGAGGAGAGGTCATTCTTCGTCCCGCTTCTGAGGGGACGGGAGTCATCGCTGGCGGAGCCGTCCGCGTAATCATGGAGTTGTCCGGTGTCAAGGATATATTGACCAAGTCCATTCGCAGCAACAATCCCATAAGTGTCGCTCATGCTACGATGAACGCGCTGATAAGATTAAAAAGTCCCGAGGGCATCTCGAAAGTGAGAGGAAAAGAAAAGGAAATGATATGGCAGTAAAAGAAAAAGTCCCCAAACAGGCGAAGGATATGCTGGAGCTAAAAATCCAGCTCGTTCGCAGCGTGATCGGTCGGCCTCGGAAACAGAGAGAGGTTGTGAAGGGGCTTGGTCTGAGAAGAATAGACTCTGTGGTGGTCCGCAAGGATTGCCCAGAGATAAGGGGAATGATCAACAAAATATCCCACTTGGTGACCGTGGAAGTTTTGGAGAAAAAATGAATTTGAGCAATGTTCGTCCTGCAAAGAATTCTCGCAAGAATAGGAAACGTGTTGGCCGGGGACCAGGTTCAGGCAGGGGAAAAACGGCTGGACGGGGAACAAAAGGCCAAAAATCCATCTCTGGTTACTCTCGAAAGCGTGGTTTTGAAGGGGGGCAGATGCCTCTCAATAGGAGAGTTCCCAAAAGAGGATTCACGAATATTTTCAAAAAAGAATACAGTGAAATCAATTTGGATCGCCTCGAGCGTGTCGGTAAAGACAAAATTAAACCAAAGGATCTTGTCGATGCGGGGCTCCTCAAGAAGGAATCGGAGGTCGTAAAGATTTTGGGAAGGGGAGAACTCACATCGGGGAAAGAGATACATGCCCATAAATTTACCCGATCCGCTCAAGAAAAGATTAAAAAAGCGGGTGGAAAAGCAATTCTCATTGGAAGTAAGTGATGTTAGACAGCATAAGGAACATATTCAGCATTCCCGATCTTAGAAGAAGGGTTTTCTTCACTTTGCTCTTGTTGGCGGTCTACCGCATCGGAGCCCAGATCCCCAGCCCAGGCATAAGTGCGCCAGCTCTTGAAGAGTTCTGGCAGATGCAGAGAGGCACAATCCTGGGCTTCGTAGACTTGTTCACGGGAAGAAGCATGTCCAGGATGACTATTTTTGCTCTGGGCATCATGCCTTACATCAGCGCTTCGATTATCCTGCAGCTTCTTCAAGTGGTTTGGCCTTACCTTGAGAGGTTGTCAAAAGAGGGAGAATTGGGGCGGAAAAAAATTACCCAATACACACGTTATGGCACCATTTTAATCTGCCTGATCCAGTCCTTTGGTATCAGCATATTCTTGGAAAGCCTCAGAAGCCCAACAAGTAATCTTCCCATCGTTCCGAATCCAGGTTGGGGATTCAGGCTTTTGACGATCCTGACGATGACCACTGGGACAGTTTTTATCATGTGGCTGGGAGAACAGATCTCTGATAGAGGGATCGGAAACGGCATTTCTCTCATCATCTTTGCAGGGATTGTTGTCAGTCTTCCCAGCGGCATACAGAGTATTTTGGCCGGAATTCGTTCGGGTGATATGTCCCCTCTGAGGATGCTTTTCCTCTTGGCCCTGATGCTGGCGGTCATCGTTGCCATTGTGTTTGTGGAGCGAGGGCAGAGGAGAATACCTGTCTCCTATGCCAAGAGAGTGGTCGGCCGGAAAATCTATGGGGGACAGAGCACCCATCTGCCTTTGAGAGTGAATACGGGAGGGGTTATCCCGATCATATTCGCTGCTTCCATCGTTACAATCCCCTCCACGATCGCCCAAATGGTCAAGGTGCCTTTCATCCAAAACATAGCCATGCAATTCGGAATGGGCATGCCCCTTTACAACTTGCTCTACATTGCCGCCATCATTTTCTTCACCTATTTTTATGTGTCGATTATTTTTAATCCTTCCGATGTCGCAGACAATTTGAGAAAGTACGGAGGATTCATACCCGGAATAAGACCGGGGAAAAACACGTCCGACTTCATAGATAGTGTGCTCTCTCGCATCACACTGGTGGGCGCGATCTATCTTGCTGCTGTGGCGGTGCTTCCAGAATTTATGATCACTGGATTCAAGGTCAGCGCTCTCCCGTTCATCGGAGATTTCTTGGATGCCAATTTGCCCAGGTGGTTTACCCAAGGATTGAATGTGAATTTTTATTTCGGAGGTACGTCCATCCTCATCGTTGTGGGTGTGGCCATGGACACCATGCAACAAATCGAAGCTCAGCTCGTCATGCGCCATTATGATGGATTCATGCGGCGAGGGCGATTAAAAGGAAGGAGAGGATGAGAATTATCTTGCTCGGTCCCCCTGGTAGCGGTAAAGGAACCCAGGGAAATTTAATCGAGCAAACATATGGCTTCCCCAAAATTTCGACGGGCGACCTTCTACGCGAGGCCGTTCAAAAAGAAACTCGGTTGGGGAAAGAGGCTGAAGAGGTCATGAACAGTGGAGAACTGGTAAAGGATGAACTTGTGATAGAGATAATCACGGAGAGGCTTGCCAGAAAGGATTGTCAGAAGGGATATGTATTGGATGGATTCCCACGAAACATGAACCAGGCTCACATGCTGGAGGGAATGAAAGATCAGCATTCTGAGGTTGTTTTGGATATTCGATTGAACGAAGAAAACTTGATACAAAGGCTGTCCTCCCGGAGGATTTGTTCCCATTGTGGGACCATATACAATCTTCTTGTGAAGGCTCCCGGTCTTCCCGATACATGTGATGTATGCCATGCGGGACTCGTGCATAGGGACGACGATCAGCCTGAAGTCATAAAGGAACGATTGAGGGTGTATGAAGAAGAGACCAAACCGATGGTCGAATATTTTCAAAAAAAAGAAAACTATCACAAAATCGAGGGAGACAAGGATATTGAATCGGTTTTCCAGAATATCCAGTCAGTATTAAGGGTTGAGCTGGCAAAGTTCAACCATTCTGGGGCAGTCCAATGATCGTGTTCAAGAGTGAGAAAGAGGTCGCTGCAGTTCAAGTAAGCAGCCGAATCGTGGCGCAGGTATTGGCAGACCTGAAGGGCATGATAGAACCTGGTATTATGACAAAAGATTTAGATGCTTTTGCTGAAAAAAGAGCCATAGAGATGGATGCTATCCCTGCATTTAAAGGCTATCGGGGGTATCCCTCCTCTCTTTGCACTTCCATCAATGAAGAAATCATTCATGGAATCCCATCCTCTCGAAAGTTGCAAGAAGGAGATGTCATCAGTTTGGATTTTGGCGTCATTTACGACAGCTATTATGGAGATGCAGCCGTCACCTATCCTGTTGGAGAAGTCAGCGAAGATGCCAAAAAACTCATCGATGCTGCTGAAAAGGCCTTTTTTAAAGGATTCGAGAAATTGCAGGATGGGTATCGCATATCGGATATTTCCCATGCCATCCAGAATTTCGTCGAGTCACAGGGGTTTTCCGTCATCCGAGCCTTTGTGGGTCATGGTATCGGAATTTCCCTCCATGAGGAACCTCAGGTCCCCAATTTTGGAATCCCGGGACGAGGCCCTAAAATAAAAAAGGGATTGGTGTTGGCCATAGAACCTATGATTGCAGCGGGTGACTGGAATGTCGAAATAAAGGATGACAATTGGACGGCAATCACCAAAGACAGAAGCCTCTCTGCTCATTATGAACACACCGTTGCTCTTACCCATCAGGGCGCCAAAATATTGAGCCTGTTGGAAGCAGAAAAATTGCCTTATGCCAAGGAGTCACCCCATGCCTAAGCAGGATGTTTTTGAAACAGAAGGAACCGTTATCGAGACGCTCCCGAATGCGATGTTTCGGGTGGAATTGGCTAATAAACATATCATCCTTGCCCATATTTCAGGTAGAATGCGCAAACATTTTATCCGTATCTTGCCTGGAGATAAAGTTCTCTTAGAACTTTCTCCCTACGATTTGACAAAGGGAAGGATAACCTATCGATACAAATAGAGGAAAAACGATGAAAGTCAGGGCATCCATAAAAAAAATGTGCAGAAATTGTAGAATAATCAAAAGGAAAGGCATTCTTCGGGTCATCTGTACGAATCCTAAACATAAACAAAAACAAGGATAAACGAGGTAAAAATGGCAAGAATAGCTGGAATCACACTCCCTCCAGACAAAAGGGTTGAAGTCGGGTTGACCTATATCTTTGGGATAGGGCGATCGAAAGCCAATGAGATACTCGAGGCAGCTAAAATAGACAAGGACAAAAAAGTTAATGCCTTAACAGAGGATGAAGTCAACAAAATACGTAAAATCATCGAGACTCAAGAAAAAATCGAAGGTGACCTGAGAAAAGAAATAACCCTTAATGTCAAAAGGTTGATGGATATTGGTTCATACAAGGGATTGAGGCACAGACGGAGACTTCCCGTTAGAGGACAAAGGACAAAAACCAATGCTCGCACGCGCAAGGGGCCTCGCGGACATACTATAAAGAAGAAGTAGGAGGGGTATTAAAATGGCACGACCGAGAAGAAAGACCAAGAAGAAAAAAGTAAGAAAAGAAATTGGATTTGGGATAGCTTATATTCAATCCACTTTTAATAACACGATCATCACCTTAACGGACCAACAAGGCAATTCGCTCTGTTGGGCCAGCTCGGGCACAGCGGGTTTTAAAGGGGCAAGAAAGGGCACTCCCTTTGCCGCACAATTGGCAGCTAAAGAGGTTTCGGCAAGAGCGAGAGAATTTGGAGTACGTTATATAGATGTCAAGATCAAGGGGCCAGGTGCGGGCCGGGAGTCTGCCATCAGAGCCTTACAGGCTGACGGAATGGAGATAAAGTCTATCAAAGATGTCACTCCGATTCCTCACAATGGCTGTCGAGTGAGAAAAAGAAGAAGGGTATAGGGATGAAAAAGCAAGGAGAAGAGGATGTCAAGATATAGAGAACCAGTTTGTCGTCAATGTCGGGCAGAGCGCGATAAACTTTTTTTGAAGGGCCACAAGTGCCTGACCGAAAAATGTCCGGTTGAGCGGAGGCCCTACCCCCCGGGTGAACATGGAAGAGCCAGAAGAAGAATACTGGGCTACGGCATACAACTCAGAGAAAAACAAAAGCTCAAACGTTACTACAGCATGTCTGAAAGGCAGTTCCGCCTGTATTTCCAAAGAGCTGAAAGGAAAAAGGGAATCACAGGGGAAAACCTATTGCAAATGTTGGAGAGAAGATTGGATAACGTCGTTTTCCTTTCTGGCTTCGCCCATTCAAGGGCGCATGCTCGTCAGCTCATCACTCATGGGCATTACCGTATCAATGATAAAAAGGTCAATGTGCCTTCTCAATTGGTTAATGTGGGAGACAGTATTTCCTTTCGGGATAAATCGAAAAAACATGAGGAATTGAAGGCGATCGTCGATTTCCATAAAGGCAAGGCCGTGCCGAGCTGGCTTGACGTGGATAGGGATAATAAAGAAGTGAAAGTTCTTGCGTTTCCTGAAAGAGAAGAGATCCCGATCCCAGTGGAAGAACATCTGGTTATCGAGCTCTATTCAAAGTAGACCTTGATCGGCAGATAACAAGGACACAAAAAAGGAGGAAGTATGATAGAAACAGGCTTTCAGAGACCCAAGTACTTGGAATGCGATTATGAAACACTGACAGGAACTTACGGCAAATTTTCCGCCCAGCCATTTGAGAGAGGTTATGGAATCACCCTCGGAAATGCGCTCCGTCGAATTCTTCTCTCCTCCATTACAGGTGCCGCCATAACGAATGTCCGAATTCAAGGCGTTCTGCACGAATTTTCAACCCTCCCGGGTGTTGTTGAAGATGTGACCGATATCGTCCTCAATGTCAAAAGCATCCCGTTGAAGATGAAAGGTAAAGAATCCAGAACTTTGACGCTAAAAAAGGAAGGTCCTGATGATGCAGCGGCTGCCGACATCGTTGGCGATGCTGATATAGAAATCCTCGATAAAGATGTCCACATTGCCTCCCTCGACAAAGATGGGAAACTTGATATGGAAATGATCGTCAACAACAATAGAGGGTATATTCCTGCGGAACGAAATTTCGATGAAGAACTGAGTGTTGATTTCATTCCTGTGGATTCTTCTCATTCACCCGTCCAAAAGGTTAATTACAAAGTGGGACCGGCAAGAGTGGGAAAGCGAGTCGATTACGAAGACCTTACTTTGGAAATATGGACCACAGGCGCCATTTCTCCACAGGATGCTTTGAGTCAGGCAGCAAAAATTCTTAGAGACCATCTGGTCATTTTTCTCAACATCGTGGACGAACCGCTGGTTAGAGAACAGTTGCCAGAGCAAAAAGAGATCCCTCATTTTTCTCAAAAAGAAATCCTTGCCAAATCTATCGATCATCTGGAACTCTCCGTCAGATCGAACAATTGTCTCAGGTCTGCTGGAATAGAAAAAATCTACGAACTTGTTCAAAAAACAGAAGAAGGCCTTCTGAAAACAAAAAACTTCGGTCGCAAATCATTGACGGAAATCAAGGAAACACTGCAAGAATTAGGATTGGGTCTTAATTTGGGTCTCCATCCAACTCTGTTGGAACAGATTGAAGGTGAAAAGGAAATAGATGAGGAAGAGGTAGAAGAATGAGGCACCGGGTCAAGGGAAAAAAACTCAGCAGAGATTCCGCTCAAAGGAAGGCCCTATTGCGAAATCTCGTCACGTCCTTTCTGGAAAAAGAAAGGATCAGAACGACTCTCGCTAAAGCCAAAGCGACTAAACCTATCGCTGAAAAAATGATCACACTGGGCAAAAATAATTCTCTTCACTCCCGTCGGCTTGCTCTAAGATTCATCTACAAACGAGATGTGGTAAAAAAGTTGTTTGATGATATCGGCCCTCGCTTTTCTGAAAGGCCAGGGGGATACACACGGATAGTCAAAATCGGTTCGAGGGCTGGAGATGGAGCTGATATGGCCATCCTCGAGCTCATCGGCACGGAGTTCAAGAAAAAAGATAAGAAAAAGACTGCTGCAGAAAAAGCCAAGGCTGCAGCAAAGTCAAAGAAATAAAAGTTTAAGTTTATTTTCCGTTATCATTGATTTGTTACCCAGAGCTGTTGTCCTGGGTATATCTTCGATCGTGTGCTGAGACCGTTCAAGGCAAGCAAATAGTTCAGCTTCATTCCATACATCTTAGCGATCTGATAAGGAGTGTCTCCGGATTTAACCGTGTAAGGGACCGCTCCTGCCGGTGTTCCTGACTGGATGACTAGTTTTTGTCCTACACGAAGCATATTGTTCTGTAGACTATTCTGCTTTTTTATCTCCTGAACCGTCGTATTGAAAGCTTTGGCGATAATATAAAGACTATCCCCTTTTTTCACGCTATAAAACAGCTTTTCCCCTTCTTTAGTGAGAGATCTGGGTTGAGAAGACGTGTATCTGATACCCCGTCCAGGTATTTTGAGCCGCTGTCCGGCCCGGATGAGATAACGCCTCCCGAGATTGTTCGCTCGCGCGATGGCAGAAACAGAAGTCCCATAACGCCGGGCAATCACAGAAACGGTTTCCCCCCTGCGGACATAGTGGTTCGTGTATGTAGCTTCAGGAGGAACATATCGGGAGATGGACTCTAAAGATGCCAATGTTTTGTCTCCGTATCCCACGGGCACTCGGAGGAGATACTCGTTGTCTGGCGTGGATTTATTCCTGAGTTCAGGGTTGAGCAAGATCAAAGCTTCTTGGTCGAGTCCCAGAGATGTGGAAAGCGATGTGAGTTTGACAGGACGATTGATGTGAATTGTATCGTAATTTAACGGCGGAGCAGGTTGGGGCAGGTCAAAGCCGTATTTTTCCGGGTTCTGAACGATGAGGAGCGTGGCGATAAATCTTGGGACGAAGCGTGATGTTTCACGAGGTAGCATCAGATAAAGATCCCAAAAATTGTCCATGTATTCCAATCTCTGAGAACGGATGACTCTTTGAACCCTGAATTCTCCGCAATTGTAAGCTGCCAAGGCCGTCGTCCAATCTCCGAACATGGAGTGCAGTTCGTCCAGATATTTTATGGCGGCATCACTCGCCTTTTCGAAATCCATACGTTCATCGATCCAGCGGTCTCTTTTCAGCCCAAATCGGACTCCTGTAGAGGAGATAAATTGCCACAAACCCAATGCGCGGGCGCGGGAGTATGCGGTGACTTTGAACCAGCTTTCGATCATGGGCATCCAGGAGAGTTCGTCTGGAAGTCCTGCTTTCTGCATTTTATCCCGGATCATATCGATGTAACGGCCAGAACGATTATAGGCTTGTTCGAATTCCTTCCTCTCCACTGTCTGGAAACTCTTGATCTCTTTCTGGACATGTTTGTTCTCTGTGAGGGGAATGGATCCATTGTTTCCGCTTATAACCGTGAAACGTGAAGCATGGATTTCCTGTACCCTTCTGGCGATCAGGAGGCGCAGGTCATTTTTTTCCTGAATCATCGAGGAATCCAACGGAAGATCCAGATTGAGGAGAATGCTGTATGCCTCATCCAGTGCGGCGATTGCCGTTTCAAAATCTCCCCTATCCCATGCTAGTCGGGCGTCTTGGTAGGCATCGAAGGCTTCTTCAAGTAGTTCTGAAGGTTCAGCGTGTTCTTCGGGATAGGATTCTTCTTCCAAAGGAGGTTCATCCTCCGCCTGATTCTGTGTGACCTCTTCAACTATTTTTTGCTCGAGAACAGGCATTTCCTCTGGAAGCTCGGCCTGTTCAATCATCTCTTCCGCAGCGGGTTGTTGAACGGGTTGATTGGGGGTTTCTATCGTGGGCTTACGATTGCTGGAACATCCCCAAAGCAAAATCATCAAGAAAATGACGACCATCATGCCGAAGGTGTTTTTTTGTTTTATCACTTTTTTGTTCCTAAAAGGTTTAATTTATACCATTTATACCCACACCGAGTCAACCAACATCTCCCGACAGGTTCTTGAGCTACTCCCTTGCCCGCAATATTGTATTACCCTTCAAGACCCAAAATATCCGCTTTACGCTGTAGAAAACCAGGAACATAATTTAGTCGGAGATTTTCTCGTAAAATTGTGAGGGGGAGGAGAAAATTTATTTTTGCCCGGATATTTTTTTGTGCCAATTCCAGGCTGTTTCGATGATAGTTTCCAACTCTGAATGCTTCAAGTCCCAATCGAGGAGCTTTTTTGCTTTTTCACATGAAGCCAAAAGCACATCCACATCCCCTTTTCTTTTGGGTTTAGAAGAGTAAGGAACATTCTGACTGGTTATATTCTCCGCCATTTTGATCACTTCCAGAACGGAGAATCCCTTATTGGTCCCAAGGTTGATAAACTCACTGTTTTTTAGCCCGGGAAGTTTATTGAGAGCTAGTACATGGGCCTCGGCCAAATCCGTAACATGGATGTAATCTCGAATGGCTGTTCCATCTGGAGTTGAGCAGTCTGTCCCGAAAAGGCTGAAGCTCTCCTTCTCACCCAAGAGAAACAATAAAATGTTGGGAATAAGATGAGTTTCCGGATCATGCATTTCTCCCATTCGGCCTTCAGGATCCGCTCCCGCCGCATTAAAATACCGCAATGAGACAAATTTAAGCCCATAGGCTCGTTCGTAATCCAGAAGGATTTTTTCGACGAAAAACTTCGTGAACCCATAGGGATTAGATGGATTCAGCGGATGTGTTTCTGGGATGGGGATCTGTTCTGGGCTTCCGTAAACGGCTGCACTGGAGGAAAAAATGAATTGTTTGACATTGGCTTGAAGCATGGCATGGAGAAGATTCAAACTGGTGATCAAGTTGTGCCGATAGTACTTTTGGGGATCTGTGTAGGATTCTCCGACTTGAATAAGGGAGGCAAAATGAAGGACTCCATTAATGTCGTGCGAGCGAAAGACCTTTTCAAGGTCTGAAGCATCCTGCAAATCTCCTTCGAAAACCGTTCCCCCAGGTATTAGTTCTCGTTTTCCTGTGGAAAAATTGTCGAAAATGACAACTTCGAATCCATCTTTTATCAGTTCCTGGACCGTGTGGGATCCTATGTATCCTGCTCCCCCCGTGACAAGTACTTTCATGCGTATCCCTTTTTTATCAGGTTTTTGGCAATGGCCATTCCATCTTTTTTTGTCTCAAATTCATTGTCCAGTTGCTTATGATACAGCTTTTTGAGGTATTTTCCCATCTGAGGGCCTGGGGAAACACCTAATTCGATCAAGTCTCGTCCCATAATGAGGGGCTGAATGGTTTCTTTAGAGACGTTCAATTCTTCGAATTTCTGGAGCAGCCACCGGCCTTCACGATCCAGACTCTGAATGGGTTTCTTTTTCCTGCCCGCACGATCAGCCGCATCCAGATAGACGAGAAGCTCTATCTCTCCATCCACATCGGCTGCGAGTCGGTTAAAAGCTTTTTTGGTGACGACCTCCCGATTCTGCCAGAGCTCTGAAGTTCGATGGTGACATTTGATCAGGGAAGGAATCATCTTTTTCAAGCTGTAATTGTTCGAAGAAAAAATTTTCAATCGGCTGAGTATTTTTTTTGTAATTTTTGCGCTGGCAACGTCATGTCCGTTGCTTGTGATCACCATTCTTCCCCTTTTGAATTCCCATTGGGTCGTATCGGGTTTCCCCACATCATGGAAAAGAGCAGCGAGAATCAGCGTGAGGGATTTATGGTCATCCAAATGAAATTGATCAGTCAGTCTTTTTGCCTGGTCGACGGCGATCAAGGTGTGGGCCCAGACAGTGTGGTGACCGTAACGGTCTTTTTCTGGATGGAAGACAGAGTCCTGGATGCATAGCGTGAGCCTGTAGAGTTCTGGAAGCAGCTGTCGTAAAGCACCGAGCTTGAACATTTCGTCTAAACCTAAAGAAGGTTGAGGGGAGTGGAGCAATATTTTGAATAGTTCTTCCTTTATCCTCTCCGCACTTATTCCGCTGAGATCGATATCCTTTGCGATGGCGTAGATCTTGGTGTCCACAGCGAAATCCAGAACCGAAGCAAAACGGGCAGCCCTGAGAACACGGAGAGGGTCATCGGGAAATGCTCGAGGGTTAGTCAGCTTGATGGTTTTTTCCTCGATATCTTTTTGCCCTTCGAAGGGATCGAATACTTTGCCATCCTTGAGCCGAACGGCCATGCTGTTGCTCCGAAAGTCCCTTCGCTCCAAATCCTTCTCCAAAGGCATGTTCGGATCAGCAGAGATGATAAAATCTTTATGTTTGCGGACTTTTGTCTGTTTTGGCCTGTCCTTTCTCGGCAATGCAATATCGTATGTTTTCTTGTCGATTGTGAATTTGATGACTCCAAAGCTTTTCCCGACAACGTCGACTTTGCCATGGGGTCCCATTTTTTTTATGATCTTATCGACTGTGTGGTGCGCGATCAAAATATCGACGTCTGTGGATGGATCTTTCCGTATGTGATCCCGCACATAACCACCCACCGCGTAGACATCCCGGCCAAAAAGGTCGATGAACAAATTTTTGTGGGGGAAGTCTAATTGTATTTTTTTCATGGAGTCAGGCTTTCCTCATTTCAATGTTTTTTTTCTAAGATTTATCCATTTTACAAGAATTATGAAAGTTATGAAAGCCTGATCCCCCCCTTGAGCTCTTAGCTGCAATAATGTATCCTAAAGCATCGTGGCTTAATGGAGTCAAAGAATGAGATTTAAAACGATACTTCTCTTCATACTTCTAGTGACGATGACTCATTTTTCCTTTTCCGCCGTTAACAAGGACCTGAAATTAGAACTGAAGGAAAAAAGGATCCGGGATTTCAGCCTGGAGGGCTTGACTCTCGTTTTCTACATCAACATCGTGAATTCGTCTTCCAAAACTTATTTTCTCTCCGGTTACGATTATCGATTCATCGTCGATCAGAGGGATTATCTTCAACTTCAAACGGATTTGGAAGAAGGCCTCAGGATCGAAGCGAGAGAAAAAACCCTGGTGGCATTCCCTATCAAGGTCACGTATAAGAATCTTTTTCGGACCATACCTGAGATGGAAAA